>SXGT01130328.1_pt1 | contig 138196 bp, 105 predicted proteins | sample 3176221 | NCBI WGS metagenome assembly SXGT01 (sample SAMN11356862, study PRJNA531348) | freshwater metagenome | isolation source: freshwater sample F1-120 | place: China: Fuxian Lake, Yuxi | collected 2017-12-25 | reverse complement strand
GGGGTGCAAGGGGTCGTGAGTTCGAATCTCGCCATCCCGACCAACCAAAAGCCTTACGCTGCGCGTAAGGCTTTTTTTTGTGCGTAAGCCAAGCGCAGCTTAAGTGATGCGCACATAAAAAAGTCACTACAGCCCCTCAGCGGCTGAGGCTTTTGGTTGAGGGGCCCCCCAAGAGATCATTGAAATTAATCTCGCCATCTCGACATAGTAAAATCAAGGCCTCAGAGAGTTCTGGGACCTTGCTGTTTTTAGCCGGTTTACATATTTGTTCGCTTTATTAGTATCTCAATCAGGGAATAATTGGTGAGGTTCAAAAAAATAGTAGTGGTGAGGAACATGGAATCCTCCACCAAATAATAGGGTTATTCAAAAAAAATTAAAAACCTTCTACCTGATTTCACAAGGTAGCAAGAAAAATAAATGCAACACTGTTGCATTTATTTTGTATATTTGTACCATGACAACTTTAACAGAAAATATGAATAATCGCAATTTGTTTTTTACTGCAGCCATTGCATCATTAGTGTTGTTCTCATCTTGTGAAAAAGAAGACCCTATTATTCCTAATGAAGAGGAACTTATCACAACATTAAATTACACATTAACACCAACACAAGGTGGTAAATCCATTGTCTTGAGTTTTGTTGATTTAGACGGAGACGGAGGAAATCCTCCCGTGATAACAGGTGGCACCTTGGTAAAGAATCAAACATATACTGGTTCAGTTGGAGTCTTCAACGAATCTGAAAATCCGAAAGATGATATTACGCAAGAAATTGCCAAAGAAGACAAAGAACATCAGCTCTTCTTTCAAACAAATATTTCAGGTCTTTCAATAAAATATAACGATGTAGATGGAAATGGCAATCCTATTGGATTAATTACGAATGCAACGACAGGTGCAGCAGGTTCAGGAATTCTAACGATTATCTTGCGGCACTTACCAAACAAATTTGCTGCGGGTGTTGCGAGCGGTAATATTACAAATGCCGGGGGTGAAACGGATATTGAAGTAAACTTCCCGATAAGTGTCCAGTAAGCCAAATCAATTTTTATTGTTTTTTTTTTTTCGATAGCAACCTGCTACGGACAAATTTGTAGTTTATCTATAACAGGACAGGTTACAGACTTTCAAACTAAGACCCCTTTACCGTTTGCAAGCGTTTATTTAACAGAAACGGCTCAAGGTGTTTATTCTGATGCCGATGGTAATTTTGCATTAACTAATCTATGTCCTGGTGAGTATCACCTTAAATTATCACATATTGGTTGTGAAGACAAAGAGGTCAGCATAAGAATTGTTAAAGATACAAGTCTAAATTTAATTTTAGCACATTCAATAAAAGTACTTGAAAATGTAATAGTAATTGGGAAGTCTTCTGATGTGCCTAATGAAAGTAATGTTTCTATTTATAGAAATCAAATCGTAGGCAATATCAATAAAAACTTTTCAAGAATTCTTGAAAACGAATCAGGTATTAGTCTTATAAAAAACGGCAGTAACATTTCAAAACCTGTAGTCCATGGCTTGTATGGCAACCGATTGTTGATTTTAAACAATGGAATTATACAAGCTGGGCAGCAATGGGGCAATGACCACGCCCCAGAAATAGACCCTTTGAGTGCAGATAAAATTACAGTAATAAAGGGTGCAGCGGTCTTAGAATATGGGGGGGGGAGTTTAGGCAGCATAATACTAGTTGAACCCAAAAGGATAGTAAATGAACCTCATTTGCACGGGCAGGTAAACTCTGCATTTGAATCCAACGGAAGGGGGTATAATTTGAATGCTCGTATCGAGAAATACACGCCATTTTTGGCGTGGAGAATAAATGGTACTCTAAAAAAATATGGCGATAGAAATTCACCTGATTATTTTTTAACCAACACGGGTTTCGCAGAGGCAAATTTTTCCTTGCAATTAGAAAAATCTTGGAAGAATACAGTATTCCTTGAAATTTACGGAAGCACTTTTAATTCGCGTTTAGGCGTTTTAAGGGGCGCACACATAGGAAACCTAAGCGATTTAAAGGAAGCATTATCAAGAGATATTCCGTTTTTTACTGAAAGTGATTTTAGTTATCAGATTAATGCACCAAAACAACACGTTTCTCATCATTTTGCTAATACAAAAGTTAAGTATCTAATTAGCGATAATAAAATTTTGGAAGTAGTAACGGCATTTCAAGTAAATAATCGTAAAGAATTTGATGTGAGAAAAAGTGGTAGAACTGATTTGCCAGCTTTAAGTTTGCTCCAATATACTTTTAATGCAGAATTAAAATATACGCATTTCTTACAAAATAATTTCAAACTGACTATTGGCAATCAGAATATTCTAACAGATAACGATAATAACAGTGAAACAGGCATTTTGCCTCTAATACCAGATTATATATCCTCAAAAAACGGAGTTTTCACAGTCCTATCTAAAACGATAAATAAAATACTTCTGCAATATGGAGCAAGATACGACTTCGAAAATCAGAATGTAGCGGATATAAGTGGTTCTTTACCCAGAGAAATAATCAGGTATAACAACAAATTTCACAATATAACATCTGCTTTAATTGTAAATTATGAAATAAAAAAAACACAATCTATAAGGTTTAGTAGCGGATTTGCAATGCGAAATCCTGCCATAAATGAGTTGTATAGCCAAGGGCTTCATCAAGGAGTCAGTGGAATTGAAGAGGGCAGTGAGCACTTGAAAACAGAAACATCATTCAAAAATATTTTTGAGTACAACTGGCTTCCTCATCAAAATTTTAGTTTAGGTGTTTTGGGCTATTCCCAATATTTTAATAATTATATTTATCTAAATCCTCAAGACGAGTTTCGACTGACCATAAGAGGGGCCTTTCCTGTTTTCAAATATGAACAAACCAATGCTACCATCCAAGGCTTAGATTTAATGGCAAATTATACGTTTAAAAATATGATGAATGGTATGATTAAATATAGCTATTTAAGAGGTTACGACCTATCCAACGATAGGCCATTAATATTTATGCCCCCAAACAGCATTTTTGGCAATATAAAATATCGAATTAACAAATCATTTAAATCCAATGATTTAGAATTAAATGGTTTGGAATTTGAAATAAATAATAGATTTGTATTCAAACAAAATCATATTTTGAATAGTCAAGATTTTGCACTACCGCCACCAGCATATAATTTATTAGGACTCAGAGCTTCGTCCAACATAAATCTAAAAAGTAATAACTTCAGAATATTCGTTGATATTGATAATGTCTTGAATGTGCGATATAGGAATTATTTGAACAGGTTAAGGTATTTTGCAAATGAAAACGGAATTAGTTTGACTTTGGGATTAAATTACACGTTTTAAAATTTCAATAAACTGTTTTTACTTTTTTCTCCAGTCTATTAAGGGGCTAGTAGAGTGCATTGTGGACAAAAACCTGAAATCGTAAAATTCGTTTCGCTTACTTCGTAATTTTTAGGTAAGTTAAAAGTTGGTTCAATATTTTCAAGACAAGTTACAGACTTGCATTCTTGACAACTAAAATGAATATGGTTGTGGTTATGTTCCTCTAAACAACTATGACAACCTGCATATTTGACAACGCCATCAACATTGACAACTTTGTGTATCAGTCCATCAACTGTCAAGCGTTCCAAGACACGATAAATTGTAACCCTATCGCATAGACCATTGGTTGCCGACTGAATTTCTGTATGCGACAACGCAACATGTGAGTTGGCTATAAGCTCATGTATTTCTGTTCTAGCTGTTGTATTTCTTGAAGATTTCAACTTATATTAACATTATGATTGCAACAATGTTGCATTTACAAAGATACTATTTGCTTTTGCAACGTTGTTGTGTTTAGCTGAAAAAATTAAAAATGATTGGTACTTGTCCAAATGAACTTGACGTCGTACAACGAATGCTTCTTTTTCATTTTTTAATTCTAAAGCTAATTTGCTAGTTTTAATAATCGCTTTTCCTTTAAAATTTAATTGATAGGTTGGCATTCCATTTTCATTTACTTAAAATATCACCACAAAATTTCCATCCAGAGATTTTAATGGTTGGGCGTCTATCCAAAAAAAGTTAAAAAGCAAAGAATTGAAAGTAAAATATTTTTCTTAATTTTAAAAATTTAATACCGGTTTACAAAAATACACCCATGCGTTCACTCTCGTCAAAAGAGTAGGACTTTTGACAAAACATATGAAAAAAACCACCTAGAGTGAAGTGGTTAATAGTAGCCTCGCCAAGAATCGAACTTGGAATTAACGTTTAGGAAACGCTGGTTATATCCATTTAACTACGGGGCCAACTGCGTATTTTTAATTGCAGGGACGCAAATTTCTTTTCTTTTTGCCATACTTACAAACCGTCGTGGGATAAAACATTCTCATGGGTTAGATTTGCAACTGAAATGAATCAATCCTGATACAAGGGTATGGAAGATCAAGAAACTCCAAAACCTCCTCCAAATTCTTTAAATGCAGAAAGTGGATGGAATTTCACCACTCGGTTGAATCCCGATGAAACATCGTACAGGAAAGAAATACGTATTATTTCATGCGTATTCATAGGTCTTTTATTATGGCCTTGTTTGCGCAGTTTCAGTACCCACAATGATTTACATATTTTCTTTGCTGCTGCCCAGCGTATGGTGTCGGGAGAAAATTTATATACCCAACCCTATCCTACCGAGGGGTGGAGTTTATATTATTATTACAGTCCATTGTTTGCAAGTTTTCTTGTGCCATTTACCCTGCTTCCACAAACTGAAATTTTGGAAAATATCCCTCTGGGAATTGCCGTACTAAAGCTTTTTTGGATACTGCTCAATGGCTATATTATTTTTGATTTGCTACAAATTTTTTCTGGTATGTTGGCTTTACCAAGACATAAGAAAACCGTTCTTTTTTGGTGGATTATGCTTGCAATTTCATTTCGATGGCTGTTTCTCAATATCCTTGCTGGCCAAATGACCATTTTTATTGTATGGGGTAGCCTGCGTGTTTTTCAAGCGCCGAGCAAATCCCCTATTTCAAGACTGTGGGCATTAGCATTGGGGATCAATACCAAAATTTTATCAGTTTTTATACTAGGACAACTTTTTTTGATGCGCTGGTGGAAAGGATTTCTTTTGGCAGTGTTGTTGAGTGCAGTTTTGTTGTGTATTCCCTACCTATACCTTCCAACCGCCTACCATACAGAATTGATTCAGGGCTGGATGGCAAATATCAATCCTTTTTCCAAATCCCATATCGTTGAAGTGGGTGAGGGTGGTTTTATTGATATGGGAGCCATTATTGCCAAATACTTAACTGGCATAGATGTTCCTGGAGAATCAAGAATTGGATGGGGGCTTATTTCCGATCGTGGGGTTTTTATCTTAACCCAATGTTTTCGTATTCTGGTATTGTGTAGCTGTTGGATTTGGCTCTTGGCCATTAAAAAATCAAATGTGACCAACAAAAACATGCTGATTACATCCGTTTTTCTGGCCTCTATACCCCTGGCTTTCCCTCATCAAAGAGATTATTCTTTGTTTATGGTTTGGCCAATGATGGCTTTGATTGTGCACGCATGGTTTTATGACACACTTTCTTTGCCCGTTTATTTAAAATGTTCTTTGCTTCTAGCAGGTATTTTACTGGGTAACCTTGTGTTTTTTGAAGCCTTATCAGAGCCGATTCGTTTGTTTGTGGGTGGCAATAGAATTCAGGGGATTGGGGCCTTATTGCTCTGGGTGTGTATGCACATATTTTTATATCTTCGGCTTCAACAGAAAATTCAAATGCCTTCTTCACCATAAACGCAGGCATTTCTGTATACATTTGTAGTTGAAATGAAAGCCACAAAATATGTTACCATTTGTTTGTGTATTCTGTCTGCAATTTCTGCTTCTGCACAAAACTGCAAACCCGATACCACCATCAAAAAGCCGGGATTTTACCCTATAAAATTGGCAGATGGTGTGGTTGGAATCGCCTATTCACAAACTGTGATGGTACTTTCTTTTAAGGATACCAGCATAAGCGTTGGGGGAAGTAAACAAGTCGTTACCATCGACTCTCTAAAAATGACCAAAGTGATTGGATTGCCGTTGGGCATAGGGTATGTTTGTTTTGAGCCACGTTGTATTTATTTGCCCTCCTCCGTTCGTTGCATCAAAATAAGTGGAACACCCAGCAAATCGGGAGTATATCCTTTGAAATTTGCAATCACTGCGTATGCCAAAATAGGCGGTTTTTTACCAGTTTCCCAACCCGATACCATTCGCAATTTTTCGTTGACTGTAACCGGTGGAGCTGCTCGTATTGCAGAGACACATTCCAATCCCACACTCTATCCAAATCCTGCTTCAAATGAATTATTTGTTTCTGGATTGCCCCACCAAGCCCCTACGCTAATTGATAATCTGGGTCGTACCGTTGTGTCTGATTGGTCTTTTTCCCAAGGACTGTGGCTTGCCCATACTGCCCATTTACCTGCGGGAATATATTTCGTTCGAATCAATGTTAGTACCCTACAATGGATAAAACATTAATGGATAATCTATACCTTCCCATTTCCAAGAAACGGGCTGAATTTCCTGCCCTTATTGTCTTGGCAATTCTATGCTTTGTGGGCTGGGCTTTTCATTACAGTATTTTAGGCTGGGAAGCTGGACTGGTGTGGCTTGGGGTAACAATTTCTCTATCGTATTGGCTTTTCAAAAAACGATCTTCTCCCTATTTTGTTCAATCCAATGCCGAAGGAATTTCTTTTCACTTGCATTTTTTTTCCAGCTATATGATGATTCCTTGGAAGTATTTGCAGCGAATCGATTATTTGGAATATGAAATTAATTTTATGCTCAAAGAAACTGCCCAGGTAGTTTCACTTGCAACCAGTGGATTAAATGATGCACAAACCGAGCAATTAAAAGAACATATTTCAAATTCCATTGCCAATCACAAGGGTTAATTAAGGACAATTGCTTTTGCCAATAATGGTTTCACTTTTCTTAACTTCGTGTAATCAAGATGTTTAAGCCAAATTTTGACTTTGTAGATGAAATGCGGTGGCGTGGCCTCCTTCACGACATCATGCCTGGAACCCAAGAGTTGCTAAATTCAAAGCAGGTGAAGGGTTATATAGGCTTCGATCCAACGGCCGATTCATTGCATATTGGAAATTTGGTACCCATTACCCAATTGGTTCATTTTCAACGGGCAGGTCATACCCCCATTGTGCTCCTTGGAGGCGCAACTGGAATGGTGGGCGACCCAAGTGGAAAATCAGACGAACGCAAATTGCTGGATATAGATACGATTGAACACAATATCCAGTGTCAAAAAAAACAGTTGATGAAATTTATATCCTTTGAGCAGGGAAGCAATGGGGGCAAAATCGTAAACAATTACACATGGTTTAAGAATTGGTCATTATTAGATTTTATTCGGGATATAGGCAAACACATTACCGTCAGTTATATGATGGGCAAAGACAGTGTTCGCAATCGTTTGGAGAGCGGGGGATTGTCGTTCACCGAATTTACCTATCAATTGGTTCAAGGGTATGATTTTTTGCATCTTTACAACAATGAAGGATGCCAGCTTCAAATGGGAGGTAGCGACCAATGGGGAAATATTACCACTGGGACAGAATTAATACGAAAAATTGCCGGTGGGGAAGGATTTGCGCTTACAGCACCCCTTATTACTAAGGCCGATGGAAGTAAATTTGGAAAAAGTGAGGGGGCTAATATCTGGCTGGATCCTAACAAAACGTCTCCCTACGCATTTTACCAATTTTGGCTCAATGTAAGCGATGAAGATGCCCTCACATTCATCAAGATTTATTCCTTAAAAACGCACGAAGAAATAGATGCCTTGATATCCGAAAATACTGGCCAAGAACACCTTCGTATAGTGCAAAAATCCCTTGCTGCTGAATTGACTTCCCGTGTGCACAGCGAAAAAGATACCCTAATGGCACTCAAGGCAACCCATATATTTTTTGGAAATGGATCTGCACAAGACTTACAATCACTTGATGAACAAACATTGGACGTTGCAGCTCAGGGCATGGAGCGCTTCGAAATTCCACTAGCGCAATTGAAATTGGGAATATCTGTGTTGGATTTATTGGCAGTAAGCACACAAATTTTTTCTTCCAAATCTGAAGCACGTAAAATGATTACGGCCGGAGGATTTTCGATCAACAAAGAGAAATACAGTTTGTCTGAGGGGATAATTGATGCAAGTTTTTTCCTGCACAACAAATACTTAATTGCCCAAAAAGGAAAGAAGCAATATTTTGTTTTGCTTGCTATTGCGAATTAACAATACACCCGACCCATTGTTTGTTTTTAATATTGACAATTCCCCCGTGCATTTTAATTTAACCAAACACTGGTTTGGGTGGTTAACATACCCAAAAAAACTTCAATAATAGAGTTTAGATTTCCTTTTGAAACTTGAACCTGTAATAAAGAAGATCGCGGTTCTTTAGTTGTAAATGCGTCTGAGAACCGACGGCACCGCCAAATTCACCAAATGCAGAATGAAGCCATTTTGGGATGGATTCTTTAATTCGTTTCCATTTCATTTCATCCTCTAATTCTATGGCCAAATAATGGTATAACTGAACCTGATATTTGTGCACCACATTGTTTTCTGGCAGATCCATTGGCATTTCATTTGCAGATAGATTATAGCCATAATTCATATAATGCCAATTATCATTCTTGAATTTTGAAGCCAGTAATTGATAAATAGGTTTCCATACCAATCTTCTAAACCAAGCATATTCCGTAAATTCTAAAAAGATTTTTGCCAGCATTGTTAAATCATGTTATTTTGAGGATACTGCTTTTTGCAAGTAAACACCGTAACCACTCTTTTTCAGGGGTTTTGCAATCTTGAGTAATTGTGCAGAATCTATAAAGCCTTTTCGCCAAGCAATTTCCTCAATACAACCAATTTTTAAGCCCTGTCTTTCTTCTATGACCTGAACAAACTGTCCAGCTTTCATTAAAGTATCAAAGGTTCCCGTGTCTAACCAAGCGGTTCCTCTCTCGATGAGGCGAACTTCCAAAGACCCCTTTTCCAAATACATGCGGTTGACATCTGTAATTTCAAGTTCACCTCGGGCCGAAGGCTTGAGATTTTTGGCTATTGAAACTACTTCGTTATTGTAGAAATATAAGCCAGGAATGGCAAAATTTGATTTTGGCTGAGTGGGCTTTTCTTCAATGCTAATTGCCTGGAAATCTTCGTTAAATTCGACCACCCCATATCGCTCAGGATCACTCACATGGTAAGCGAACACAATGCCCCCCTTGGGATTTATACTGCTTTGAAGTATGTCTTCAAATTGCGTTCCGAAGAAAATATTATCACCTAAAATTAAAGCCACAGAGTCACTGCCTATGAAATCAGCACCCAAAATGAACGCTTGTGCAAGTCCATCGGGCGAAGGTTGAACACAATATTCAAAATGACATCCAATCTGTGATCCGTCACCCAGCAATTTCTCAAAATGGGGTAAATCATGGGGGGTACTAATGATTAAAATTTCGTTTATCCCCGCCATAAGCAATACCGATAGAGGATAATAAATCATGGGCTTATCGTATACTGGCATCAGTTGTTTACTGATTGCCAAAGTAAGGGGGTGAAGACGTGTTCCCGATCCGCCGGCAAGGATGATTCCTTTCATAGTTGCGAAGATATGGATTGGGCATTATAACAAAGAACGCTTTTGATGAAAAAAAGATTCTTCTTCTAACAGACAAACACAAACATTTTCAGCCAAAAGGACCGCAATTGGATATTGAATCCCTTGATATCGGTATAAATCCCCCCCAAAGTATTATTTTGGTGCGGAGTTGGCAGACCCTACTGGCGGCTGAAACACCTGTATCCAGTCAATTTGGAAATCGCTGCTAGGGTTTCCGTGGTCTTGCAAATTGGAAATATATGCCGACTCAATACCATTATTGAGAATTAAATACATAGGTTCTTGATAGAATTGTGCCATCCAATGGTTGAGCCGAATGGTTTTTACTTTAATACCATCGGTATAAAAATCAATTTTTTTGGGGGTCCATAGGCAAGCGTAAATATGAAATGTTGTATCGGTATTTCGGGGCAAACGCAGTTTTTTAATAACCATTCCTTTGTTTTGATTTTCAATTTTTCCGGTGTGAATGGTCATGGTTTGGGTATGAATTCCTCGGCCTTTTTTACCACCATACATTTCAAAAATGTCAATTTCTGGGGGCCAGTTTTTTTTCCCGCTCAGCCACCAAGCAGGCCATGTGGCAGAACCAGAGGGATTTTTGCTTCGTGCTGCAAAATAACCATAGGTAAAGTTTTGTGAGTGAAAGGTATTGACCAATCCTACCGAATACGGCACTATTACGGCCATTTCACCCAAAGAACCACTGTCTTTTTGGGGCAAATTCGACAGCACCACTGAATTTTCTTCACGCATAGAGGTATCGGGTACATAGTACTTTTGGATTCTAATATTCGACAAATCCTTTTCAAAAAGGGATGTATCGTCTTTAATTATTGCACTGACTGAGGTATCAATAGGCCGATACTGTAATTGAATTTGCCGAATGTCCATTAATTTGGGAAACTGTTTATTTAGATTGGCGGCTGCGATTTCTATGCGTTGCCTATCGACATTTTGCATTGCGGAAAGCTTAACGGCCTCGGATTTTGCTTCCATTAAAAGATGAAGAATTCCCATACTTGCATATACTTGGCCATCGCCATAAAATTGGTGGGGAAATTGAGGGTGTAATCTACCCCAAGGTTGTCCAATTTGCCATATTGCGGTATTGAAGGTATCAAATTGATCTTCAAATACCAAGCAATAGTGTTTGCATTCCTTTGGCAAGCTTAAAACACCGGTATTTTTTTGATTCACCGCATATCGAAAAGAGCCAAGTGCACTTCTAAAATTGATATTTTTTATGAACCACATGCCTAATTTGCCTTTTGCATATCCTATTTGGGTTGTATCAGTCCAGGCCATTTTGGGTGATTTTTCGAAACAATCCTTGCTATAGTTTTTCCGCACAGTAAACAGGTCAACACCAGCAAAAATTTGATACTTGTTTAAGATTAAATATTCAGGAGATTTGGCAAATGACTGATCAGTCGTAAACAACATGATGACCATTATCAAGCCACAGAATATTGAGCATTTGGCATCTGTTCGCATCAAACACAAAGATATCAAGATTTTGATACACCACAGTCAGACAATTGCATAGGGCGTTCTGGGTATGGCAATAAACAATTTGAATACAGTTTGAATGGCTTGTCTTCATGATTTGCTATAAATAACCCACAACCCAGTCGGAATTACCACCATTGGGACCTGCTATTTGGATTGAAAATCCTTGCATTGCAGACCAGCATCCCAGGTTTATTATATATGTGATAACTGTCCAAACGATAACTATGGATATTGTGTCAAATGAATATTTCTATTTGCCAATTGCACTTGTAAATTTGTAGGCATTCACATTGAAAAAAAACTACAATTATATCATTCAAGGGGCAGGAGCATCGGGTTTGTGGTTGGCCTATTGGATGCAAAAATCTGGACTTTTGGCCACGTCAAATTTGTTGATTATTGAAGGTGATGCCCATAAATCAAATGACAGAACATGGTGTTTTTGGGAGACCAATTCAGGCGAAACAATGCCTTTCGTAAACCACAATTGGCAGCACATCACTATATTGGGTCAGAAGCAATCCATCGCGCCCTACAGGTATAACCATTGCAGAAGCATTGATTTTTATCACTGGATTCATTCATTGCTTGACACCAATGCAAATATACATTGGCTCAAGGGTTGGGCAGATGCACCCGTCGTTGTAGCGGGTGGCATTGAAGTAACCGTGAATGGCGATATATATTCTGGGAAATGGTATTTTAAGAGTGGGGATACTGCCGAAAAGGAAACAAAAAAAACCATACATCTTTGGCAATCTTTTGTGGGATGGCGGGTAAAAATAGTTTCGGGAGCAATCGATGCAACATGCGCCACTTTGATGGATTTCTCAATTCCGCAAAATAATAAAACTCGCTTTTTGTATGTTTTGCCGATGTCTGATCGTGAGGCTTTAATTGAGGTAACCCAGTTTGATTGCGAAAAATTAGACAAGGAAAAGGGTCAACAATTATTAACGGAAATATGTGCAAGTCGGGGTTGGCAAACCGATGTTTTGGAGCTGGAATATGGCGCCATTCCGATGAGTTCGGCTTACGATAACAAAGAGCCATATTGGCCCCTGGAATCCAGAATCATTGACATCGGTGTTGTGGCGGGTGCACTAAAACCCACCACTGGCTATGGTTTTCTGCGAATGATGCATCATGGTAAAGCCTTGGCAGAAGCGTTAACATTGAATACACCGATGCCAAAAATATACCGAAAGATGCGGTTTCGATTTTATGATCGTTTATTGCTCAACATACTTGTCGATTATCCGTGGCGCGGTAAATCAATATTTGAAAGGTTATTTGCCAGAATAAAAGTCACCACTGTTTTGAAATTTTTGGATGAAGGCACCAATTTTTGGGAAGAAATGCAGATTTTTTGTCGTTTGCAAGTCGCACTGTTCGTAAAAATACTGTTTCGGTATGGCGGAAGATAATTTGCACCCCCGTTGGGGTTTGGGATCGGTCAATCATCAGTTTTTTTGGATGCAGTGCTTTATTCAAGCAGCGATGATTGTATTGGTTGTGTTGTTTGGTGCAGAAAGTAAAGTTTTATTGGTGCTGGCGCTTGTCGGACTAATATTATTGGGAATTCCTCACGGTGGCAACGATTTTTACTATCGTCCCGACAAATCTTTTGGGGGCAGCATTCGATTTTTGGTATATTACACTGGTTGCATGCTTCTTTATTTGGCGATTTGGTGGTTGTTTTCTTGGTTGGCTTTGTTGATTTTTTTGGTGATATCAATGCATCATTTTGGACAATCCAATTTCGAAAATTCGCGTTGGAATGCACCCGAATCATTGATGTGGGGGGGGTGGCTGCTTGTGTTTCCGATGGTCAAGCATGCCAGTGAGGTGGTTTCAATTTTCTCTGAAATGCTGGGTTTCTCGGCTACAAATATCGATTTCAAGGGGCCGTATTCCGACGTTGAAACCTTGGGTTTTACGATTTGCTTCGGCTTGATCTACGCATGGGTATTGGTTTTAAGAAAAACCCCCTACCGTTGGCAATATTTGTTTCAATGGGGTATGGTAAGTGTATGGTACTGGCTTACCCCACTGATATTGGGTTTTGTAGTGGTATTTTGTTATTGGCATGCATTACAATCAATGCGCTACCAAATTGTTTATATCAAACAGCGCGATAGGGCTTCGATTGGATCGATCATTCGGGGATTTTTACCACTAGGGCTGCTGGCATTGCTCGGTATGGCGGTATGTACCTCTTTTGACGTTATGAATCATTTGGGTCTGGGGTTTGTATTGTTGTCATTGGTTTCATTGCCCCATGTTGTTGTAATGGATGGAATTTACCGCAAATAGTGTTCTGCTCCAACATCGATTTGTTTGTCAATTCATGAGAAATGATTGTATTTTTGAAGCTTGAATGAACTAGGCTTTAAATCTGGATTTGTTAGTATTATAGGCATGCCCAATGCCGGAAAAAGCACACTCTACAACGCTCTTTTGGGCGAGAAGCTATCGATCGTAAACGCCAAAGCCCAAACCACCCGACATCGTTCGTTCGGAATTAAAAATGGAGTCGGTTTTCAGATTGTATTCTCTGACACCCCAGGCATTTTAAGGGAAACCAGTTATGGCATGCATGAGCGCATGATGAAATTCGTGAAGGAAAGCGTCAGCGATAGCGACGTGCTGATAGTGTTAATTGATATCAATGGCAAAGATTTTTCTGAAGAAATCAAATTGAAATTTGAACAATCTAATGCGAAAAAAATTGTGGTCTTAAATAAGATAGACAAAAGTCATCAGCAGCAACTGGAAGAAAAATTGGTGTGGTTAAAGAAGAATTTTATCGGTGATATTTACCTTGCAATTTCGGCACTGGAAGGGTTTCAATTAGACGTATTGGAACGGTATATTGTTGATGGACTTCCCATCCATCCAGCGTATTTCCCAGAAGACCAATTAACCGACAAAAGTGAGCGATTTTTTGTCAACGAAATTGTGCGAAACAATGTCTTAAAGATATACGACGAAGAGGTTCCATATGCTGTTGAAGTGGTAACTATTTTGTTTAAAGAAGACATCAAAATTATCAGAATGAGTTGCGAAATCATTGTCGAACGAAATTCACAAAAACCCATTATTATTGGAAAGGGAGGACAAGCAATCAAAAAACTCGGCATTGAATCACGCAAAGAGTTAGAACATTTTTTTCAGAAAAAAATATTTATAGAATTGTTTGTAAAGGTTCGAGAAGACTGGCGTAATAACAATAAAATGTTAGATCAATTTGGGTATGATGCCGAATAAATTTACAGTATACACTCTTTTATGAAAAACCTATGTATGTTTTTCAGGCATTGGATTTCAAGCATGATTTTAATCATACTTGTGGCCTGTAATGCTTGTTTGGCAAACATCCATTCATCTGATGAAAGCGAAGTAAGAGCCTCTAAAGACATACCCTATTCCAGTGCCAAATCTTTGGAAGATTCTGCAGACTTGGATGCCGAGAACCAACAAATAGCAAAAGAATTGCTTGTAGACCATGGGCGAGAATCAACTTTTTTTCTGCACGATACCGTGTATTGGGTAAACTATCGCAACAAGCCCATTCGGGTTTCTTACCGGGTTTCAGACAATACTGTTGATAGGGGAAATAAAAAATTGCTTTTGCTTTTGCCGGGTTGGAATTTTCCTGATACCCAATGGTGTTCTGCCACCAAAGTTTGCTCAGTTGCCTTGTATAAAGGATATGACTTATTGTTTGTTGAGATGGGAAAAAGTGTCTATATGGACAGCCTATACCCGCAAATGCGAAATGACTACCGTGCCTACCCAACCCGAAACTGGCTTTGGGATTCGGTGTTAAAGCCTCTTCAAAAAAGGGGGTATTTTTCATCTGGATTATCACAAAAAGAACAACTATACCCCCAAAATTTCGCAATAAACACTCCATTCTTTCAAGGGTTTTTTGTTGTGCCAACATTTGTTATGGGGCTCTCAACAGGAGCGAGAGGTTCCTTGCTATTGGCATTGGAACATCCCGAGGCATTTTCGGGTTGTGCTGGATTGAGTGGCGATTATAATCCTGAATTGCAGCCCAATGACAACTTGATGATCAATTGTATGGGTCCAATGAATCTATTTCAATCGCGTTGGAGGGGAAGCAATAATATTTATCGAAGGGCTAAAGAACTTAAAGTACCTTGTTTTTTAGCACATGGAAGCAACGATTTGGTGGTCCCCATTGTGCAAACAAAGCAATTTGCAAACGCTTTACTGAAAAAAAAATCACCCTTTCAAAAACAAAAAAACGAACCGCTTGGCCAAAATAAAAAAGATACGATAAATGCCGAGACCAAACACGTAGAAACATATTACAGGGAGCTTCAGATTTTTTATAACCGAGGCAAACACGATTATAATTTTTGGTCTGAAGCCGGTCTGAAAGCATTGCTTTTTTTTGATGAATTAAAAAAGTAATATTGTAATCCATCGGGTAAAATAAAGATCATGTCAGAAGACGCAAAATCATCTATTCTTAAAAGTATTGGCAGCATAGCGATCTCAATGGCTATTGTTGTAGCAGCATGTATTTTTGGCAATGCATGGGTGAAAAGTAAACGCAGTGATTCCAATAAAACCACGATTGAAGTTACTGGAAAAGCAGAGAAAGATTTTGTGAGTGACTTAATTGTTTGGAGTGCAGGGTTTCAGCGCAACAATTTTGACCTAAAGGAAGGCTACCGCGAATTGCAATTAGACAGGGATGCCATAAAAAATTACTTGATTCGCAATGGCATGAAAGAAGCAGATATTAAGTTTTCATCGGTCGGGATCGAGCGTATTTATGACAATGTGTATGATAAAAATGACAACATAATTTCAAAGAATTTTCGCAATATTGTCTTGTCTCAATCGGTAACGGTAGAATCGCGAGAGGTTAATAAGGTTGAAGATATTTCGCGGTCTATAACCACATTAATTGAGCAAGGTATTGAGTTAAGCTCTAATCCACCCTCGTATTATTATACCAAATTGGCCGATTTGAAATTGGAAATGTTAAAAAAAGCTGCACTTGATTCGCGCAAAAGGTGTGAACTTATTTTACAAGAAGCCGGTGCGAACAAAGGAAACCTCTCAAAATCAAGTATGGGCGTTTTTCAGATTACCGGTAAAAATTCGAGTGATGGTTATGAATGGGGTGGTACATTCAATACCTCTGCTAAGGAAAAAACAGTGAGTGTTACTGTGAACCTGGAGTATGAAATCAATTGATAGATAATCGTTCAAACCCTTTTTTTTCGGATTATTTTCATACTTACTTTACTTTCATAGCGGTAAATCCTGATTGTCATACTGTTGCAAACTCACATACATTCGATTCAGCAGCGCCCTCTGATTTTAGTTTTACTCGAGACAATGGGTACCATTCGCATTATTTTGGAAGGCACCGTATTTTGTGAGCCAAAAACAAAAAAAGTCGCCATTGCTGACGACTTTTCTCTTTTAGTAGCGGGAACAGGACTCGAACCTGTGACCTTCGGGTTATGATCCCGACGAGCTACCACTGCTCCATCCCGCGATTTATTTCGTAGCCCGTAGGGGAATCGAACCCCTCTTTCATCCGTGAAAGGGACGTGTCCTAACCGATAGACGAACGGGCCATCTAAAGGGGTGCGAAGATACTAAAGAAAATCTCTCAATCAAATGAAAAACAAAAAACTATTGCGTATCATGCTTGCTTATGGTTCCGTCACCCCAGAGCTCTTCCAATTGGTAAAAATCTCTTTTATCTCCAGAGAAGATATGGACCACAACATTGATATAATCCAGCAAAACCCACTCTGACTCGTCGTTTCCCTCTCTGAATGCAGGCTTTTCGCGAAGCGCTTTTCTCACTTCATCTTCAGCACTGTCTGCCAAAGCATCGACTTGGCGGGCAGAACCCCCATGACAAATCACAAAGAAATCGGTAAACGCATTGGGAATTTTCCGCAAATCGATTGATACAATGTCTATCCCCTTCTTCTCTTGCAATCCGTGAACAATTACAGCCACCAAAGCTTCTACAGATGAACTTTGAATCTTTTTTGCCATGTATTCGTTTAATTTGCTGCAAAGAACGTCATTTTGATAGATATTCAGTTTACCCAAACCTTTGCCGGTACCCATCTTTTTTATACCACTGGATGTAAATCTACCCAAACCAGCATACAATCTTGCATTGAAAATAATACTATTTCCGGACCATTTCAATACTCACCCATCGCTTTGTATACATTCAATCAAAGCCAAGGTAAGGGTCAGCCGGGAAAAGTCTGGGAGGGTCTGGCAGGCCAAAATCTTGCGATTTCTATTGCATTTCCTCTGCTTGATAATTCGGAATATCCCTTGATTATGATCAACAAAGCAATGTCAATGGCGGTCAGAAATGCCTTGCAATTATTTTCATTCGATTTGCTTTTTATTAAATGGCCCAATGATATCGTCACCAACACGCACAAACTCTGTGGCTTACTCATGGAAGTTATTTCAATTGCAAATAAAAAATATTTTCTCATAGGGATTGGTGTAAATGTAAATCAGCAATCCTGGGATAACCAACCAAAAGCAATTTCATTGTGCACCATAAACCATGCACCCATAGACATACATTCATTGCTGGAACCCTTGATTACTGGGGTGGTCAATGCGTGGTCAAACATCAGCCTTGAATTTTCTACCAAAGATCAAATTGGTGCCAAATTATCCGCAGATTTTGACCAAGTATTGTGGCATCGAGAGAAAAAAATCACGCTTCAAATAGACACATTGTATCAGAAAAAAAAATTGATTGCACCTGCATTGATTCAAAAAAATTGTTTTGAAGCACTATTACTGGGTGTGAACGATGAGGGTTGCATTTTTATTCAATTGCCAAGCGGTGATTTTGGGATTTTTCATTATGGGGAAGTTCGGATTGTGTTTTAAGCCATAGAAATACATGTATGAAAATTAGACCATTATCCCCGGCTGGGCGTATTGTGGATGAAAGACAATGATAAAGATTTTATTCTGCCTCCCTTTGGTGTTATGAATCAATGATTTGTCAAATAAATGTTAAAATTTTCTCCATTGTGAAACTGAATAACTACTTCCTACGTCTTAAAGAGTAATTTAGCAGTGTAATGAGCAGTCGCAAAAAGTTTTTTCGATCTTTTCTTGGTGAAAACCCTAAGGTGGGGAAATCTGTTTTGCCCCAACCTTCATCAAGCACAGGAACCAATACCCCATATCAAGTAAACCAGAGTAAAAATATTACCCGACGAACCAATACTGGTATTACTCCCTATGTTGGTGCATTTGGCAAACCAGAATTGCTCCACCTTCTTCGGCGCAGTTTGTTTGGAGTAAAAATGGCTGATATTTCTGCATTCACAGGAAATACGCTTGAACAAACAGTAGATGCATTGCTAACGGTTTCTAGCACATTGCCCAATCCACCTTTAAATGATTATGGCAATACGATAAGTGATCCCAATGTGCTATATGGCCAAACATGGATCAACGCACCCTATGATCCTTTACTTAACATCCTCCGAGAAAAAAGTTTAAAAAGTTGGTTTTGGAATTTAATGGCCAATCAGTCTAGCAATTTACAGGCAAAAATGGTTTTGTTTTGGCACAATCATTTTGCGATTCAATTTGTAGATGTTCCAATGGCCAGCGCATCCTATTTGTATTCCAAACTCTTATTTACCCATGCTTTGGGCAATGTTAAAACACTCACCCGCGCCATAACCATCGATCCCGCCATGTTGTTTTACCTCAACGGGCGTCTGAACACCAAGCGTGCACCCGATGAAAATTATGCCCGTGAATTACAAGAATTATTTTCCATCGGAAAAGGTACCCATAGCCTCTACACCGAAGATGATGTGAAAGCAATGGCAAAAGTACTTACAGGATGGTCTATCAATATACTGACCAACCCCGTCAGCACCAGTTTTATTGCCTCAAATCACGATACAACCGACAAACAATTTTCTTCGTTTTATGGCAATACAATTATCAAGGGCCAAACAGGAATTGATGCAGGCAATACGGAGTTAGATGATTTATTGTCCATGATTTTTAAGACAGACGAATCAGCAGCTTTTTTATGCCGTAAGTTATATACCTATTTTGTGTATTACGAAATCGATGATACCGTTGAAGCAAAAGTGATTCAACCATTGGCCAAGGTTTTCAGAGACAGCGGATACGACATTAAAACAGTACTAAAAACATTGTTGATGAGTGAGCATTTCTTTGACAATTGGAACCGTGCTTGTGTTATCAAAGATCCCATCACACAACAAGGTGGCTTGTGTAGGCAAATGGAGTTGGCATTTCCCGTTACCACCGACTATGCCCAAATGTATAGAATGTTTCAAATGGGTGTCAATTATGGAGCCCTCACCCAAATGGTTATTGGAGATCCTCCAAACGTATCAGGTTGGCCAGCGTGGTATCAAAAACCCATGTTTTACAGAAGTTGGATAAACAATGATACGCTTCCGAAACGCAATTTATTTTCGGACAATTTATTGGTTACCGGACAAATGGTGGGCACTGCCAAAATCTATATAGATCCATGGATTGTAACCAAGAAATTCAGCGCCCCCGGAACTGCTGATACCCTCATTGCCGACGCTACTGAGTTTTTGCTGCCATTGGCTTTGTCAAAAAAGCAAATTGAATCATTAAAAGAAATCTTGTTGCCTGGAGGGATTCCCGACTACAACTGGAGCGATGAATACCTGTCTGCCACAAATGTTTCAGATCCCAATCATACGAATTCTTTAAATACAGCTACAAAAAAATTGCGGTCTCTATACAAATCCATCATGAACCTAGCCGAATTCCAATTATCATAAGCCATGAAACGCAGATCATTTGTAAAAAAAGCAGCGGCAGTTGGAGCAGTATTGCCCCTTTCCCTAAATGGAATGGGGCTAAAAACGTTTGAAGATTCACCCCTATTGCGTGCACTATCCCGAAGGGGTTCGTCGGACGGCAAGGTACTTGTCATTATAAATTTGTCAGGAGGAAATGATGGACTAAATACCCTTATTCCCATTGACCAGTATAGCAATTTAAGCAAAGCAAGGTCTAATATTTTGTTGCCTGAAGAAAAGGTTCTCGCAATGAATGGGACCACAAAAACAGGATTGCATACCAAATTAACAGGATTGAAAGATTTGTATAACAATGGGTTGGTAAACGTAATTCAATCTGTGGGTTATCCAAATCCCAGCTTTTCACATTTTCAGGCCACAGACAATTGGATGAGTGGGTCAGAAACAAGCGAATCATGGACCACCGGTTGGATGGGTCGATATCTCGATGCCCGATTTCCCGGATTTCCCAGTGGTTATCCTTCAACAGCGATGCCCGACCCCTTGGCGATTCAAATTGGCAATTTGGTCAACTTAACGTTTATGGGTAGCCAATTGAATATGGCAATGGCCATCACTGATCCCAATAGTTTTTATAATCTAATAACCGATACCATCGATAAAACGCCTGATACACCCGCAGGACATGAGTTGGCATTTTTGAGAATGGTGGCACAGCAAAGCAACCAATATGCAACGGTTGTTAAAGCAGCAGCAGCAAAAGGGAAAAATATGTCTACCAAGTACCCTACAGGTGGTACAGGTAGGAAATTTCAACTGGCCGACTCATTAAAAATTGTTGCAAAACTCATCAGCGGAGGATTAAAAACCCCGGTGTATATGGTTTCAATGGGCGGATTTGATACTCACAGTCTTCAAGTAGACAACAATGACCACTCAGAAGGTAGCCATGCATCGTTAATGCAACAACTCAGCGAGGGAATTTCAGCTTTTCAAGATGACATTAAACTATTGGGTTTACAAGACCGCATTGTGGGAATGACTTTCAGTGAGTTTGGCCGAAGGGTGATGAGCAATGGAAGCGTTGGAACAGACCATGGAGCGGCGGCGCCGATGTTTGTTTTTGGCAGCGCAGTTCAAAGTGGTATAATCGGCGCAAACCCAACGATTGCCTCTACTGTAAATGTAAAAGACAATGTGCCAATGCAATATGATTTTCGGCAGATATATGCTTCCGTGCTCAAAGATTGGTTTGAATTGAGTAATGCAGATGTAAAAATCGCTATGGGCGGAAAAGACTTTAATACATTGCCCATATTCAAAGCGAATCAGTCAAGCATCGACGATTATGTAGATTTGGTGAGCCAGATATCATTGAATCGCATTTATCCCAATCCAGCAGTGAATGAAACCAATATTGAATACTCAACCGAAGCCGGAAACATAAGAATTTCAATATATGATGCCTTGGGACATCTCATTACTGTGCCCAAGGAAGGCTGGCATTCACATGGAATCTACACCCTCAATGTCGACCTAAAAGGGTACCCAAGAGGCAACTACTACATTCAAATGTCACAAGGAGAAAAACGCATTACAGCGTCCTTTTTGATTCAATAATTTTTTGGAAATACAATTTCCAAACCTAATTTGTCTTATATTTGCAGCCTTAAAAATTGCCCTATCGTCTAATTGGCAGGACAGCACATTTTGGTTGTGCTTGTCTAGGTTCGAGTCCTAGTAGGGCAACAAACAGTAGGTTTATGATATCCGTTGTGCTTGGGTGCAACCACAGAGAAAGTAAAATCGAATTATGACATCATTAATACACCAAGTTAAAATTTTTGCTGGTAGCGCTTCTACCAGACTTACAGATGACATTTGTGAGTTTTATGGTACCCTTCCCGGAGACATGACCATTTCTAGGTTTAGTGATGGCGAATTCCAACCGATTTACAATGAAAGTGTCAGGGGATGCGATGTATTTATCATCCAAAGCACCCACGCCAATTCTGACAACTTAATGGAATTGCTCATGTCTATTGATGCAGCAAAACGCGCAAGCGCAAATTACATTACAGCCGTTATTCCCTATTATGGTTATGCACGCCAAGATCGCAAAGACAAACCAAGGGTTTCTATTGCCAGTAAATTAATTGCGGATCTATTGCAAACAGCTGGAGCCAATCGCGTGATGACTATGGAATTGCATGCTCCCCAAATTCAGGGGTTTTTCAATGTGCCCGTGGATCACCTCGAAAGTTCAATCATATTTGCTCCCTATATTAAAACTTTAGCCAATGAAAATATGGTCATCGCAGCCCCTGACGTGGGCGCTTCAAATAGAATTCGTGAAGTCGCTAAAATTTTAAATTTGGGAATGGTTATTTGCGATAAAGAGCGCAAAAAAGCCAATGAAATTGCCAATATGACTGTCATTGGCGATGTTAAAGGCAAGGATGTAGTTCTGATTGATGACATCATCGATACGGGAGGAACGTTGTGTAAATCGTCATTGATGCTCATGGACAAAGGAGCCAAATCAATCCGTGCATTGTGTTGTCATCCCGTGCTCAGTGGAAAGGCATATGAGAACATAGAAAGTTCCGTTCTTACAGAATTGGTTGTAACCGATACAATTCCCTTAAAACGACATTCTGATAAAATCAAGGTCGTGTCCGTTGCCCCATTATTTGCCCGTGCCATTCGCAATGTACATGAACATGGAAGCATCAGCTCCTTGTTTAAACAGGTATTTGCCCACCAAACAAAAATTGAACTTAAATAAAGAAAAATTGAACATAAATAAAAAAAGAATAGAATAAACAATATGAAAACCATTTTTTTAAAAGGCGAAATGCGCAGTGAATTGGGTACCCGTACCGCAAAAGTTTGTCGTGCCGAAGGAAAAGTACCTTGTGTTATGTATGGTTTGGCCGATGGCAATTTAAACTTTGCCGTTTACCAAGCAGATTTCAAAAATTTAGTATATACCCCAAATGTATACAAAGTAAAAATCGAATTGGAGGGCAAAAATTATGATGCCATTTTACAAGATATTCAGTTTCATCCAGTCTCTGATACGATTATTCACTGCGATTTTATGTCAGTTGACATCCAAAGACCAGTAATAATGGAAATCCCTATTCGCGTAATAGGCAATTCTCCAGGAGTGCGTGCAGGCGGTACATTGATGAAAAAAATCAATCGTTTGCGTGTAAAAGGATTAATCCAAAATTTACCCGATTTTATTGATGTAAGTATTGAAGACTTGGAAATTGGTCAATCTGCGAAGGTTTCACAAATTCAGGTGGACGGTTTTGAATTGCTGAATTCTCCTGCCAATGCAATCTTAACAGTAAAAACCACCCGCGCCTTAATACAAGCAACAGCAGAAACACAAACTTAAGAGTAGATGATTTACACACCGTAAATGGTGTTCTCTTTTAATCATTTCAAAACAAAGAACTTCCTTTTATAAGGGAGTTCTTTGTTTTTTACCAGTAATAGGTTCTATAAAACCAATCGCAATACTTGGAAGTGGTTAAAATTGACCACACTGTATACAATGGTTACAAAGTTTTAATTCTCATTAAACCATGAATTGTGTGCATACTTCATCAATAAAAACCTGTGGGAAATTTTACTGCGTTGCGGCTTTAAAGTTTGCCGATACAGCGTCCCAATTAACCACATTCCAGAACGCAGCAATATAATCGGGTCTGCGGTTTTGGTAATGCAGATAATATGCGTGCTCCCAAACATCCAAACCCAAAATCGGTGTTCCTTTCACGTCTACAACATCCATTAACGGGTTGTCCTGATTAGCAGTAGAGCTGATTACCAATTTGTGATCGTGAACAATCAGCCAGGCCCAACCACTTCCAAAACGTGTGGTTCCTGCGCTGTTAAATTGTTCCTTCATTGCTTCAAAACTTCCAAAATTGGCATTAATGGCTTCCATTAATGCACCTGTTGGGGTTCCACCCCCCTTGGGTTTCATAATGCTCCAGAAAAACGTGTGGTTCCAATGGCCTCCTCCATTATTTCTGATTGCAACACTATATCGAGAAATATTTTGAATAATGGCCAGCAAATCAACACTTGCGGCTGGCGTGTCTTTGGTAGCATTGTTTAGATTGTTCACGTAGGCCTGGTGGTGTTTTCCGTGATGAATTTCCATGGTTCGTGAATCGATATGTGGCTCCAAAGCGTTGTATTCGTAGGGAAGTGAAGATAATTCAAACATATTGTTAGGGATTGATTTAAAACAAAGTTAAGTAAAAGTAATTCTCTTTTCAAAGGCGAATCTAAAACCCAACTTTTAGAGCACCAGCGCCTGCATAATATGGGTAAATTTTCAGGAACAGTTGGAAGTATTCCGCAAACCAAACTCCCTATGATTGCATGGGGTATCCGTCCGGCCTGCCAAAGTTGATTCATCGACAAAACCGAACGTAACGCGCGTTGCGGTTGGGCGACGGCAGACCGGGATTTGGGAGTGCGCCTCGAAATTCATCCGTTCACCCTCATGGTAGTAACCCAGAAAAAAATCCCGTCGCAAAATTGGTGAATACGCGGGTGGCTCCTTTGAATGACTACCTTTGTGAGCCTGCAGCCATGGCCAATACAGCAAACCTAATTCTTCAATACGTGTACACTTCAGGCCTTGAATTATCTGCTGCTATTCTTTCTTTATACTGTGTAATTTTAGCTGCCAAAAATAATATTTGGAACTGGCCTGTTGCGATGATTGGTTCATTGCTTTACACAAAGATTTTTTTTGATATTGGATTGTATTCCGATGCAGTTCTGAACACAATTTTTTTGCTGTTTCAAACCTATGGGTTTTGGGTTTGGCTGCGTTTGGGTAAATTACAACAATCGGATACAACAAAAGAGGGTTCACCCAATGGATCAAAACCAATCTCGGCGCAGGACGATTTTCTTCACAGCAATCTGCAAAAAAAACAAGATTACAGCATTTCATGGGCAAGTAAAACCCAAATAATCGTTGTATTATTAATGGCAATACTTGCCTATTTTCCTTGGGTGCTGCTGGTTCAGTTCAAGCTAACAGACATTATTTTATACTTTGGTTTGCAAGCCAGCACTCCTCAATTTGTTTACTTGGATGCTGCTATGCTTTTTTTGAGTCTTGCCGCTTTGTTTATGCAAGCACAAAAATGGATCCAACATTGGTTTTTGTGGATTCTAATTGATTTGGTATACGTCCCGATTTATATAAATACAGCTAACTACACAACAGCAATTCTTTATTTTCTGTATATCCCGATTGCGTTTATGGGCTACTATTTATGGCGAAAAGAATATACTATGAGGCTTCAGGAACGTAATACAAGCGATTGAAAGATGCTTCATTGAGTAATTCATTGGCCACATTCAGCAAATCGATTGCACTTACAGCTTGAATTGAATCAATTGCCGAACCAATAGAAGTAGCCTTCCCTTTTCGCAATACACTTTGTCCCAGGTGCATCATCAAGCCACTGCGGTTTTCATTTGATAGAATTAATTGCCCAACATATTGATTTTTTGCCCGAGACAATTGAAGAGTACCCAAAGATTGTTGCCGCAACTTCTTGAGTTCCCTGAAAATTAAATCGACCGACCTATGAATATATTTAGGCTCACTGCCAACAAAACAATGAAATAATCCAGCCTCTTCAAATGCACTATATCCACTTTCAACATTGTAGGTATACCCATATTTTTCTCTAATGGATAAATTTAATCGGCTATTGAGAACCGGGCCACCCAGAAGATTGTTTAGAAGCAATAATTTCCAACGATCGGCATGGTCTATCGGGTATGCCAAACAACCAACAATTGCGTATGCCTGATGAAATTCCGTCTTTTTACATTCGTTGAAATGGGTTTCAACTTTAAAATGCGTAGATAATTGAATATTTGATTTTGGCACTGACAATGATTTGGGGAGAAATTTTTCTAATGAATTTAGCATTCGTTCCATAGAAACATTGCCTACGACACAAAAAACCATATTGCTAAACTGATAGTGCGTATTTACAAAATCCAGCAAGTGCATTTGTTGAATTTGTTGAATCGATTCTTCAGTACCCAATATATTGTGAGCCAATGGGTGTTTGTCAAAAAATCGCTCTTGAAATTCATCAAAAATATTTTCCTCGGGGGTGTCGATATACATATTTATTTCATCCGCGATAACTTTTTTTTCTTTCTCAAGTTCGTGTGCCGGAAAAGAAGACCTAAAAACAACATCGCACAATATATCTGTAAGCCTAGAAAGGTGTTTCGATTGAACAGTACCATATACTGTAGTGAGTTCTTTTGTAGTATAGGCATTGAGTTCTCCACCCACAACCTCCAAATGATTCAATACATGAATTGTTTTGCGGTTGACGGTTCCTTTAAATAGCATATGTTCGATGCAATGCGCCAATCCCGGATTTTGACCATCGTTTTTACTGCCTGCCATGATCGAAAATCCAGCATGGACAAGCTGCGTTCCTTTTACTCTTTGATGCACCACCCGTAAACCATTTGCCAAAGTGATTAATTGGTATTGTTCTGAACCCATTGTTTCACAAAAATACCTTCTGTTTCGCGTATTTTTGTAGCATAAAATGCTAATTGACAATACATCTTCATTTGTTGCCGATATAAAAGCGGGCAAAATCACAAAAGTGGTTATAACGACCCACCACAAACCCGATGGGGATGCGATGGGCTCAACATTGGGTCTATATCATTTTTTGAGTGCGTTCATTTCCGATGTGGTGGTTTGTGTTCCAACCGATTATTCGGAAAACCTGTTTTGGCTGCCTGCAAATGATACTGTTGTTAATTTCGAAAAAAAAACAGATGTGGTTTCAGGCTTGGTTAGTGCGGCAGATGCCATTTTCTGCCTTGATTTCAACCGTTTGTCAAGAATCAATGAATTAGGTATACTAGTGAGTAAATCAAGCGCTATTAAAATAATGATAGACCATCACTTAGAACCTGATACATTTTCTAATTATACCTATTGGAATCACGAATCAAGTAGTACATGTGAGCTCATTTACCAGTGGATAGAAAATTATTTTGGCAAACAATATATTTCGCCAACCGTGGCAACTTGTTTGTATACAGGATTAATGACCGATACAGGCAATTTTCAACACAACAATACCAAACCGTCTACGCTTCGCCTAGCAGCAGATATGATGGAATCTGGAGCAGATCATTTACAAATTCACGCCAATATTTATGATGTTTTTTCATTGGATCGTACCCGATTGTTTGGCTATTGTTTGTACAAAAAAATGGAAGTTCTCTCAGAGTATAGAACGGTATTAATTTATTTAGATCGCCATGAGGTTAAACGATTTAATTTACAGACCGGCGACACCGAGGGATTGGTAAATTTTGGCTTGGGCTTAAAAAATATTGTGTTGAGTGTATTGATTATTGATCGAACTGAACGGGTAAAATTGAGCTTTCGCAGCAAAGGCGATTTCGCAACAAATGAATTTTCTGCAAGATTTTTTGAAGGCGGTGGCCATAAAAATGCTTCTGGAGGACAAAGTACACTCAGCCTGGAAGAAACTGTCGCCAAGTTCAAGTCGGGATTGTCACTCTATAAGCAAGAATTGTCGATGATTTAAGGCCATTGTTATGACTGTAAAAAACCATTTTTTATTTTTCGGATTGTTGCTTGGGATATTATTTTCTTCCTGTGGGGATGGCTTTAAAACAAGCAAATCTGGACTAGTTTACCGGTTTAATCTGGGTGCACCTTTAGAAAAACCCTACGGGCCCTATCACTTTATACTTTTGCACCACATGCTCATAGGCCCCAACAACGACACCATCGAAAATGCATTTTTGTCAGATACATTAGAAGAGTTTCCTTACCCTTTGGAGGCCCGAAATGAACTCCTTGAAGCGCTTCAGATGCTGGGTCCCGGCTGTGAAATAGAAATTAAAATCAATACCGATAGTTTAAAACGCAAAATCGGTGGTTCGCCCAAGGTCAATTTATTGGAACCCAATAAAATTGCACGATTTATTATTAAGGTCGAGAAAGTTCTTAGCTCTGAGGAATACGATGCCTACCGAAATCAAAAAATGTTGTTTCGCATCATGGAGGAGAATAAATTGATTGATCAGTATGCATTGCAGCACACCAATGGTAATTTGCCAGATGGCGGTTGGGTTTTAGATTCTTTAAAAATGATCAAATACCGCATTACCCAGCCGAATGGAACGTCGGATGTTAACAACAGGGCATTGGAAAACACTCCTGTGCACGCGAACGTCAATGCCGTTTCTTTTGAATGTGAGATACTGAATATCGATGGACGTTTAATTGCCAATAGCAAAATGGAAGGACGTTCTTATCGGAGCGAAAAGGATAAGATGTCTTTTGAAATTAGGGCATTAAACGAATTGCCTTTTTACCTAAAAGAAGGTCAGACCGGCGAGTTTCTCATAACCTCTGATTGGGGATACGGTGCAAAAGGCAGAATGGGTGTTCCGAGTTACGCCCCCTTGAGAATACTCATTACACAAGTAAAACCTGTTGATTAACCAAGAGAATTCTCAGAAATGAAATGTACAACCTACTTTTGAATCGCTATGGGCAATAAGAATATACTCATTACGGGTGGTGCGGGCTTTATTGGGAGCCATGTAGTGAAGAGATTTGTAAAGAACTATCCCAATTTGCATATTATCAATATGGATTCCCTCACCTATGCTGGTAATTTAGAGAATTTAACAGAAATTGAATTGGCTCCCAATTATGAATTTGTTCGCATGGATATCAACGACTCACATGCTGTCGATGCATTTTTTAGCAGCCGACCCATCCATGGTGTTATTCACCTTGCAGCAGAAAGTCATGTAGATCGAAGTATATTACATCCGATCGAATTTGTGATGACCAATGTGTTGGGAACCGTTGTTTTACTCAATGCCTACAAAACATTTGGTCATACCGAACATGGGAGATTTTATCACGTAAGTACCGACGAAGTATATGGAACCCTGGGTAATGAAGGAAAATTTACAGAACAGACCCCATACCAACCCAATTCTCCCTACAGTGCATCCAAAGCGTCAAGTGATCATTTTGTTCGGGCTTACCATGAAACCTACCATTTGCCAATTGTTATCAGTAATTGTTCTAACAATTATGGCAGTCACCAGTTTCCAGAAAAATTACTCCCACTGATGATTCACAACATCAAAAATAAAAAGCCACTTCCCGTGTATGGCAAGGGTGAGAATGTGCGAGATTGGCTATGGGTAGAAGACCACGCGCGTGCTATAGAGAAAATTTATTTTGAAGGAAAAGATGGAGAAACTTATAATATTGGTGGAAATAACGAATGGAAAAATATTGACTTGGTTTACAAATTGTGTGAAATAATGGATCGAAAATTACACCGGCAATTAGGAGAATCCAGCAAACTAATCACCTTTGTGACAGACCGAAAAGGCCATGATTATAGGTATGCAATCGATGCCAGCAAATTGGAAAAAGAATTGGGATGGACGCCAAGTGTTGTATTCGACCAGGGGTTTGAAAAAACCATTGACTGGTATATAGAAAATACACATTGGCTCGACCATGTAACCAGTGGTCTGTATACTGCATATTATGAATCCATGTACAGCAAAAGATAATTGGAAGTAACGACAATCAATGATTTTAGGCATAAGAGGAATTAACGCTCATTCACAAAACATCACCTACAACAATGTCTAGTTTGCACCTATACAATACTTTATCCCGGAAATTGGAATTGTTTCAGCCCATCACTCAGGGACACGTTGGCATTTATATTTGTGGCCCAACCGTATACGGACCACCCCATCTTGGCCATCTTCGTGGCCCGATTGTTTTTGATGTGCTTCGAAGGTATTTGATTCACAATGGATATAATGTTAGGTTTGTTAGAAACATAACAGATGTTGGACATCTTGTAGGAGATTCCGATGAGGGTGAAGACAAGTTGGACAAGCAAGCCAAGGTAGAAAAATTGGAACCGATGGAGGTTGCCCAGACCTATACCAATCAATACAATGCTGTTATGGATAAGATGAATATCATCAAGCCCAGTATTGAACCCCGGGCAACCGGTCATATAATTGAGCAAATTGAAATGATTCAAGTCATTATGGATGCTGGTTTGGCATATGCTGTGAATGGTTCTGTTTATTTTGATGTCGTCGCTTACAATACAAATAATAATTATGGTGTGCTGAGTGGAAGGGTTTTAGAAGATTTGCTGCATAGTCAAGATGCAATTTCCTCTGGACCAAATTGGGTACCCTCTCAGGGACGTGCATTAGAATCACAAGATGAAAAGCGAAATCCAAGCGATTTTGCACTCTGGAAAAAAGCATCACCCGATCATATTATGCAATGGAATAGTTCTTGGGGCAAAGGATTTCCGGGATGGCATATCGAATGCAGTGCAATGAGTGCTAAATATTTGGGCGCTTATTTCGATATTCACGGTGGCGGCTTAGATTTATTATTTCCGCACCATGAAGCTGAAATCGCGCAAGGTACTGTTGCGCACAAGCACACTCCAGCAAAATATTGGATTCACCACAATATGATAACCATTGCTGGCCAAAAGATGGCCAAAAGTTTAGGAAATGGCATATTGGCAGAGCAATTATTCAATGGAACCCATGCTTTATTAGACCAGCCCTATTCACCGATGACCCTGAGATTTTTCATCTTGCAGGCACATTATCGTGGAACTTTAGATTTTAGCAATACTGCATTATTGGCTGCGCAAAAAGCTTGGCAACGCATGCAATCGGCAATCAATTTAATCGATAACCTAAGGGTTGTTGACGGTTCGGGTTCAATGGAGGTTGATGATATTGTTTTGGGTATTCGTGAGAGCATGAATGATGACTTAAATACGCCGCAAGTAATTGCCCATTTGTTTGAATTGTGCCGGCGTATTAATTTGGTTAATGACGGAAAAGACCAAATTTCGCTTGGCGTCAAAACCCTTGTCCAACAGTTGAGAGATGATGTTTGCTTTGGATTTTTGGGTCTGACACTAGACGACAAATCAAATTCAGATGGATTAAATGATGCCATGCAAATTTTACTTGACCTACGCAAAAATGCCAAAAAAGAAAACAATTGGGTTTTGGGCGATCAAATCCGAGATGCTTTGAAAGAAAAAGGTTTTGAAATCAAAGATACTCCCGAAGGAACCGTTTGGAAATTATAAAGTAAAATTGCACAGTTTATAGTTTATGCCAGGTCACTTTACGTTTTACTCCAACAAAATTAACAACAATATTGCCGATTTTGACTTGTCCGAATACAAGCATGCTATTGGGGTTTTGCGGTATTCACTGGGCGATGGAATTTGGTTTACAGATGGGTTTGGGAAACGCTATTATGGGATAATTTCAGGAATTTCAAAGACAGGATTTCAGGTAGAGACCAAGCAAACTGTGATCGTCGACGCTTTGCCCAACATTCATGTTTTTATGGCAATTTTGAAAAGCCGTGAGCGAATGGAATGGGCCGTAGAAAAATGCAGCGAACTAGGCGTCAATTCCTTTACTTTTTTTCAGGCCGATCGTGGAGAAAGGGTGAAACTTAATTTGGACCGAATGAATAAAGTTGCCATGTCTTCCCTCAAACAATCGCATGGTGCATGGATTACAAACCTGGCAGTTCTTGGTTTCGATGAGATTTGTCGTATCGGCTTATCTTCGCCTTTATTCCATAAATACATTGCTTTTTGCTCCGATTCTAAGAAACTATCTCCCCCAGAAATTCAGTATCCAATGGCATTGTTAATTGGCCCCGAAGGAGATTTTTCTCAGCGCGAGATAGCTATTTCCAAGGCAAACGGTTGGACACCTTTACACTGCGGAAATCAAATCTTGCGCAGTGAAACAGCTGTTGTTTCAGTGGTGGCTTCCCTGCGTTTGAGTGGTCGCTGAGCTGATGGGCTTTCTAGAGATTTTGATATCTTTGTAATGTGAATATTCTCTTGCTCGGATCGGGTGGACGCGAACATGCTTTTGCCTTCAAAATACATGGGTGTATTGGCCTTGGATCTTTGTATATAGCACCCGGAAATCCTGGGACTGCCGAATTTGGAACCAATGTTACACTGGATCTTACAGATTTTTCTGCCATATATGCTTTTTGCAAGAAAAAAAATATCTCTTTGGTAGTTCCCGGCAATGAAAGTCCTTTGGTTGCTGGAATAACAGATTATTTAATGCTGGAAGCAGAAAAAGACGGGCTTGCATTGCGTGTTTCAGGACCTAGCACCTGGTGTGCCCAACTTGAGGGATCCAAAGAATTTTCCAAAGAATTTATGTTTCGCCATGCAATTCCAACGGCCAGATATGCTTCTTTTTGTCAGGGACAAATGGACGAAGCAAAACTTTTTTTGCATACGCTTACCCCTCCTTATGTGTTAAAAGCCGACGGATTGGCTGCAGGAAAAGGGGTAATAATTACCCATTCTTTCCAAGAGGCCTGCGAAACGCTCGAAGGCATGACGAATCTCTCGCTGTTTGGAAAGGCGGGTGAGCGAGTGGTAATTGAAGAATTTTTACAGGGAATTGAATTGAGTGTCTTTGCCATCAGTGATGGTGACTCATGGCAGGTATTGGCTTCGGCGAAAGACTATAAAAGAATCTTTAATAATGACCAGGGATCAAATACAGGCGGAATGGGTGCGATTTCTCCTGTACCTTTTGCCGACGAAAACTTTATGGAAAAAGTGAAATCCCGTATTTTAACACCCTCTTTTGAAGGTATGAAAGCAGAAGGTCACCCCTATACAGGCTTTTTGTTTGTGGGGTTGATGAATGTCGGGGGTGATCCATTTGTTATTGAATACAATGTGCGCATGGGAGACCCAGAAACCGAAGCCATTTTCCCCCGCCTCAAAACACCCCTCATAGATATTTTGCATGCGATGGCTTCGGGAGGATTAAGTAAAATCTCTATCGATTTAGATTCACGAACTGCGGCCAGTATTTTTTTGGTTTCAGGAGGTTATCCTGGTGAAATTTGCAAAGGAGAAGTGATTACCTTGCCCAGTTCACTGCCTGAAAAAGACCAATGGATATTTCATGCATCCACTATACTACATCAAGGTATATTGAAAACCAACGGCGGACGGGTGATTGCAGTTACTTCTTTGGGTAAAGACATCAAGCAAGCACTAGAACGATCCAATTCCCTCGCACATCAAATCAGTTTTAACAATAAATTTAACCGCACTGACATTGGTTTAGATCTCCTACCTTTTGCCTAAAACAATTTTAACAATGAACACACCCCAAAAAAAATATACACTTTACGATCAACTGATCAAATCCAGATTAAAAACCCCCGGTCAATTATTCGTTGAATATTTTCTCAGGGGGCTTTTGGTAGTATTGCCAATTGCAATTACAATCGCTATTTCAAGTTGGATACTCAAAAGTGTTGGAGGATATTTTGATCTTGAAAAACTCAGCTTTGGCACCGTCATTTTATATGCCTTGGGTGTTGTCACATCCATTATTTTTATAGGTTTTATTACAAGAGGTGTCATCATGCAACAGCTATTGGGATTTTTTGAAGGCATTATTGACAGAGCTCCAGGACTTAATTTTATTTTTGGAACCACAAAAGACATGACCGAAGCGTTTGTGGGTGAAAAAAAGAAATTTACAAAACCCGTGGTGGTAGAAACTGAAGCGGGTGTCTACAAAATTGGATTTCTCACGCAAGAGAAAATGGATATGCTCAATTTACCCGATTGCTGTACTGTTTATTTGCCCTATAGTTACACGTTCACGGGAGAAATAGTGATTGTAAATAAATCGAAAGTTCACAGCATTTCCATAGACAGTGGCACCGTTACCAAGTTTGTTTTGAGTGGTGGCGCTACAAACATTAAATAGTTCTTTTTTTGGGGATAATTTTTAGGTAAAATTCGCATTATAGAAAGGGTTTAAGGCGTTAATTCGCAGTATATGCTTTCTACTATGTTAATACTACTTCAAACTGCGGGAGTACCGCAAGATTCTGCCGCCGTCAAAGTCGCCAACGATGCCGCCGTGCACGTCTCTGTTCCGGTCTTGGAAATGATGGGCAAAGGAGGGTTTGTAATGTATCTTCTTGGCGGTTGTTTACTTTTGTCGATTTATTTTATTGTAGAACGCTTTATCTACATCAGAAATCGCGCAAAAATGGATAACAATTTATTGGCTGTGGTGAAAGACAATTTGAAAGAAAATCGAGAAGAGGCAGCATTGGCATACTGCCAACGCATCCCCACTGCCCAAGCTCAGGTAATGGCAACGGGCCTTAACTTTTTGGGAAGCAATATGCGAGAAATTGAGAGCGCAATGGAAACGCGAGCCAATGTTGAACTCAGTGCCATGGAAGGAAATTTGGGATACCTCAGTCTTGTCGCACGAATCGCTCCAATGTTGGGTTTTGTCGGTACCATTTGGGGTGTAATAAATATTTTTTATACAATATCCCAGACCAATGGTCTCGAAATTGGTGGTATTGCAGAAGGATTGTACATTAAAATGGTTACAAGTTTTGCAGGTTTATTGGTCGGCATTATTTCATTCATAGGCTATCAATTGTTTGTGCGTAAGGTCGATCGTTTCGCTGAGCGTTTGCAAGAACAAAGCCTGAGCTTATTGGAAATACTAAACAAAGCAAATCACTAATTCATGAAAATCGGTAGACGCAAGCGAGAGGGAGCCGAAGTTGAAGCTTCGTCTATGAATGATATTATGTTTTTTTTAATGTTGTTTTTTCTAATCGCCAGTACTCTAGCCAATCCCAATGTGATTAGCATCATGCTGCCCAAGGCCTCAACTACAAACCAAATCCAAACCAAAACATTGCCATTAACTGTTACATTAGAGAATAAAGGAACACCGCAAGAAGAATTGGGTATTTATATTGAGCAAATTAAAATCCCCTTTGAACAATTGCACGATCGATTGGAGGCTGAAAAAATAAAATATACCACTACACCGGGGCAGGAAAATGGGCTGAACGTCGTGCTGAGATTAGACAAAGACCTCAGGGTTCAAGACATGGTTGATGTGATGCAGGTAGGCGCCAATTTGGGAATCAAGATGGTATTGGCTACCGATAAATCAAAACGATAATGAAAGCCTTGCTTTTGGGGTTATCGGCTCTTGGGCTGTTAATACCCGATACTGCAATGGCTCAGTCTGATTCAATAAGGGGTATGGACACAAACCATAGCCTTGGCCCAGGCGATTCATTAAAGAACGATTCTCATACTGTCTTTAAAGAGATTTCTACAATACCCATATTCAATACTTTTAATCCACCTAGGATCAACCAAGAATCAGAATGGGGGATGCAGGTATTGGGTGGCTTTGTTTTGCCCCACCATTCCGATATGATGGCCATGTATAGGCATATTGGGGGCTTGGGCATACGGTATAGAGCAGCTATTAAAGAACCCAATTTTTCAGGAAACGATTTTGATAAAATATCCCATGGGTATGCCTTGAATCTGTTGAATTTAGGTAGCAGTGTAGCAGGCTATGGTATCGGTGTTTCGGGCATGTTAATGATTCAATCTGGGCGTCAAAACTATTGGTTGGTTGGCATGGGATTGGGGTATTTATCGCAGAAGTTTGATGCATTAGACAATCCACGCAATGTTGCAATTGGCAGTCATTACAATGGAACAATGCAGTTGGGTTACCATTGGGAATTTTCTCATCTGTTCAAGGTTAAAACCCAGTGTATACAAGAAAAAATATCGGCCACAAAATATGCTTCATTAAACTCCATCCCGATTCATCATTTGTGGAAATTAAATGCAGAACTTGGACTGATTCATTTTTCTAATGCAAATTGGAGGCAGCCCAATTTTGGTATTAATCTTCCATATTTGTCATTTGGAATCAAACGCGCATTGGTTCATAGCTATTATCACTTGCCCAATGAGTTCAATAAATCTGGGGTTCAAACCACAACAATGGAAGACATGGAACGGGTTAAGGTATTGGGTTGGAAACACCCAAATACATACCAAAAACGTCTGCCTACTCATAAAAATTCTTTTTTTATCCATACGCTGGGATTGCGTTTTGGAAGACGTCAAATTGAATTAGACCAAAGAAAGACGTTCACAAATACGATAATAGAATATATGGCCGACCGGGTGAATCCGTTCTCCACACACTTCTGGCGAATGGGATCAGTGGTGTTCATAGATCCCTCCTATACCTATACCAAATTTGCCCAAACAAAGCCTTTGCAAAATCCCAAGCGTCCCATTAATAATCTTGAAATTGCCATTGCGGGTGGGCGTAAATGGGTTTTTGGAGACTGGGGAATTATTACAGATATTGGATTGTATTTATACCAACCCAATACAAGCAAAAGACGCTATTTTGAAGCTATAGGAATTAGTTACCAAGCATCGCCACATATTCAAATTGTAGGAAGACTAAAAATCCATCTCACTACCGCTGATTATATGGAATGGGGCATAGGATACACATTATAATTGGCCCAAGAGGGTAATGTTCATTTCCAATCAGTATTGGATACAACTGGAACTTCAGGCCCAACTTCCATTACTTTGTGTATCAACGACAGCTATTTAAGGCCCGCCAATTCCTGCATATTTTTATCTCCAGCATCTTATTTGCTAATCCAAGCTGAAATTATCGATCAGATCATTCAACAAATTTTTGCCGCCATAACCACAATTTATAAAAATGGCTTACAACTCGGCATTGCCCTCTAAATAACGAAAATATAATCCAAGCGAAAAAAGAAACCATTTTTTATACAAGTCATAGCTTGGTTCAATCCGAAATTCCATCCGCATTTTTTCAGAAAGCAAATTTTTTGCCAGGGTATACCTTGCCGTAAACATTTGTCTATCAATGGCATAAAAGGAAGGGTTTTCGTAATTTACGCATTGGTAAATAGGGGCGCCCAAGGGTGTCGAAAATCGATTCGCGGTGACACTACTGAATACCAATTGCTGATTTTGGGACAAACGAATTCCAATATTTAACAGTAATGCAGAACCTGTTTTGAAAGATATAGCTTGTTGTCCAGAATCGGCAAGGATATCAATTGCTGAAAAATCCCGATGAGAAAAATACAAGCCTTCAAAAAAAACATTTTTATTAGCAGTGATTCTGAAACCACCACCCCAAACAGAACGGTTGGCAATGCGCTGTTGCTTGGCAAACCCCTCACCTCCTTTGTGCATTAGCAAAGCAAATCCTTTGAAATGAATATTTCGCTGCGCTGCATTGGGTTTTAATACCCGAAATTCTATGCGGTTTCCAAATGATATGATTTCTTGCCTGCCTGAGGAAATATCCATGCGTTGACGCCAATCTAGCCAATTTTCAGCAGAGATGTGGCGGTTTTCAATCGTATGTTGCAATCCATATTCAATGGGGTTTTTGAATGCCAAATCATAGTTAATTAACAGATCGGGAAGTAAATGTTGGGTTTGTGAACGAATATTCCCTGCGATAAAACTTCGCTCTCCCTTATGCCAATAGAAATGGATAATAGGCCGAAAAACGGGCTTGGATTCCCAACCACCAAACTCGTATTGTACCAATCCACCCACTCTAATCCCCATCCTTACTGGCTGTAGTGAAGGAGTATATGTCAAGCTATTACTAGTATCCGTGCCTTCAGCAATGCTGTTTAGCGGGTCGGTGATGGTTGTACGGTTTCCAAATTTAGCATCATTTGAGGACGACATATTGGGCTTATTGGCATTGTCTGCGTCAATTTTAATGGATATCTGATACCAAATACGTGAACCAAAAAAAGTTTGTCCAGGATTGATTTTTTGGAGGTATTCATTGTCTTTGGTATACTGTAAAAAACCAAATCCCTGCTTTGACTCATTCCTATCTGGGGATAATTTTGATGCTGTGTTTGAATATGGGCGGCCGCTAAAAATGGCGTTGTCTAATTGGGCTTTACACACACTGCTATATCCTGCAAAAGTCAAGAAAAAAATAAAACCGAACGACTGTATGGGGGGTTTCATGCTAAGCTTGTCGCAAGTTCGTCAATAACCACGAATTTTTCTGTATTCGCGTCTCGCATCTACAATGTATACGCTGCTTCCATAAGTTTCAATAAGTTTTTCGAACTGCTCCATTGCCTTAGAAGAATTATTGAGTTTGTAGGCATATAAAAGTCCGAGTTTGTAAAGCGCATTATCGGCCAAAATGTCAGAATTATAGGCAATGCTTAAGGTTTCAAGTAAGGTAGCCGCTTCTGCATAATTTTTTGTTGACTCATTAATTCTGGCTCGTATAAAAAGAACTTCATCCGACAAAGCATGCCCAGGAAAGGAAACATGGATACTATCTAAGTATGAAAAAGCAGTTTTGAAATGATGTTGTTTTTCGGCCAATAACGCTTTACCGTACCAATTAAGCGCAAGATAATTGCTGTCAATTCCTAAATTATCAATAATAACCAGTGCCAATTCCATGGCATCGTTTGAAATCAGTTGTGTGGTCGCACTTTTAAGGACATCCAATTGCATGCTAGCCCAATCAAAATCTCCCCGATAAAAACTGAGTTCGGCGCGTTTAAATTTTGCAAATTGTCCAAGTTCTTCCTCCTTGAATTCTTTTTCCACTTGCGCATACAACAGCTCAGATGTCCATACATCGCCAGCGGCGAGCAAAATATCACCCAGCGCAATTTTTATGTTTGCAGTGGATGTTTTTTTAAGTATCGATGTAAAAGAGGTCCCTTCATTACCACCCGGATCTATTGTTGCTGTTCCCAGTGCTGGATTACTTTCCCCTCCCAAATATCTTCTTAATAATTGCTCAGCCATATCGAATCCCGTTGTAATGCCAGAGGATGTTTTAGCAGTAAATAAACTGTCATTTTGCGCATACAGGGTTGCCAATTTAATCGCTATGGGAATGGTAGCCTCTTGGGGGCCATTCTCTCTTTCAAATTTTGTCATCTGGGTTTTTAGGTCGACCAGTTCTGCATTACTGGCTATATTGTTTGCATAGAAGTCATACTTGGTTTCTATCAACATCGCCTGGCATTGCAGCCAATTAAAACCTGTTTCTCCCAAGGAAACACAATATTCAAAACATTGAATAGCTACTGGATATGCCCTATTTGAAATACAAATAGCACCCAGTTCAAAAACGCGACTGCCATTTTCTTTCAATCTTTTGTCAAGAGAGCGGGTGTATAAGAATGCACTACTCCAGTTCTCTTGCTTTATAAATGCCCATTTAAGTCCTTCGGACAGAGCCGTTATTTCTGGGTTTTCCTGAATCTGTTCTATCAATATGCGCTGAAACAGAATGAACTCTATACTGTCAGTAATATGAATTTCCAAAATTGGCTTGATCATCTCAAAGGGCAAGCCATTGTAAATCATCATATTGCTGTATTTTCTTAATCCACTCACCCTGTTCCCTATTTCCATGTATAGCAATGCCAATTGATTGGATATCTCTGGAATATTTTCAAAAACCAAATCGGCTTGTTCCAATATTTTAATCGCAAATTCTTTGAGTTGGTAATCTTCAAAACGCTTAGAAACAAAAAGGTGTGCATTGGCATCAGACTTAATTTTTTCGAGTATTAAGTTCAGTAATTCTTGGCTTCGCTCTACATACTTTTTGTCGAGGTTAGCGCTCGGGAATGTTGTATTAACCCAACATTCGTCGACAACATAAGGCAAAGGGTTCGTGGATTTTTTTATCCTTTTTTTAATGAATTTAATGGCTTTTTCCTGCTCATTTAAGGCTACAAGACAGCGTAAATATCTTTGGTAACTGGTTTCGTCATCGGGGTTTATTTCGACAATGTCTTCAAAAAATAAAACGGCTTTTGCAAATTCTTTTTGGTCAAAAAGAAGATTCGCAAGCATTTTATTGCTTTGCGGGGTGTTGTCTGATTGTTGACCCCACGCATTGAAGCAGAAAGTCGCAAACAAACACACTATAACATACCGATGCCAGAATGTACGAAGCATTTTGCAATTTACACCGTTCCAAAGAATTCCAATGGATCAATTTGTTGGTCTACCATTCGGCGGTATTGACCGCCCTGTATTTTCATTAACATAGAATGATTGCCTTTTTCGATAATTACACCCTCTTTTACTACGGCGATGCTATCGGCATGGCGAATGGTGCTGAGTCGATGCGCTATAACTATGGAGGTTCGATTTTTCTTCAAATTTTGAAGGGCTTTTTGGACTTCTATTTCGCTTTCTGAATCAAGGGCGCTCGTTGCTTCGTCCAAAATAAGCACTTTGGGATTGCGCAAAATAGCCCTGGCAATCGCGATGCGTTGCTTTTGACCCCCAGAAAGCCTGAGCCCTCTGTCACCAACCAAGGTTTCGTATTTTTCTGGAAATGATTCAATGAAATCCTTAGCATTTGCTTGTTCTGCTGCTGATTTTATTTCTGAAGGGCTAGCATCGGGTTTTCCGTAACGGATATTATCATAAATAGAACCACCAAAAAGCATAACATCCTGCGGAACCAATGCGAAGGCCTCTCGGTATTCTTGTAAATTAAATTGTGTTATATCTGTATCACCCAAAAGAATTTTGCCTCGAGTGGGTTGATAAAATTGGTAAAGCAAATTGGCAATGGTAGACTTTCCTGATCCAGATGGACCCACCAGGGCGAGAACCTCTCCTGGATTCACGCATAGAGAAATTTCTTTGAGTACAGTAAATTCTGGTCTTGAAGGGTATTCAAAGCAAATTTCTTGAAAACACACAGGGCTTTGCCAATTGGGATGAGGGAATACGATAGGCACTGCCGTCTTTGTGGATTGGATATTCTTGTGTGCAGATCGCAGATTGTGATTCTTGGAAATATTCACTACTTCTCCCGGCTTATCGATGATATCGAGCACACTTTCAATACTTCCCAATGTTTTCTGAAGCTGCACAAATTGTTCGGCCATTCCACCAATACTCGTCCCCACAAAAGCGGTAAGAATCATAAAATTAAACAACTCTCCTACAGCCATTTCTCCCGACTGAACCAAACCCAATCCTTGATAAATTAGCCACACTATGGCGCCAAACATACAAATTATAATGAAGGAGCTAAAGATACCACGCCAATAGCCACGAGAAATAGAATTGTACTTGAGATGTTGAGCGTTTTTTCGATAGCGATCATTCTCAAAATCTTCATTGGTAAATGATTTTACCGACACAATGCCACTGAGGGCTTCTTCCACAATGACGCTGTTTGCAGCAGTTATGTCTTGAACAGCTTTTGATTTTTTTCGAATAAATCGTCCAAATAAAAGTGCAAACACAATAATTGCTGGAAGTGTTGCCAACATCATCACTGCCAGTTTGCTCGAACCTATGAACAACACTACTATTCCTCCCACAAGAATTAATATTTGCCGAATCAACATCGCCAAATTCGTCGTGAATGCGTCTTGAATCTGCGCAATGTCTGCCGAAAATCTGCTGAGAAGCTCTCCAACCCTATTCTGGTTGTGAAAGGACATATTCTGCCGAATTACTGCAGCAAATAAATCGGTTCGCAAGCCAAAAGTCATATCTTCAGTAACCCTCACATATATGGCAATCCGCGCAAAGCTGAAGACTGCTTGAATGATAAAAAGATATACAAAATAGCCAGCGATTTTTTGCAGTGCACTTGTGTCTGGTGCTTTGGAAATGCCCTTCCCATCGTAAATAAAAGCACCATCCATTAATTTACCGAGCAATTGGGGAAATGCCAAAGATGCCCCTGCTGAAATTGCCAGAAATAAGGTGCCAAGCATGAACCACCATCGGTTCTTGACCGACATATACTTGAATAGGCGAATCGATTTTTTGAGCATATCCATAGACAGCTTCGCCTTTGGAATATCGCGATCGGATTGATGGCGTGATGACATGGTTGCAAAGTTCTGCGTTTTTGGTGACAGAGTTAGGGGTATTTATACAAATATGGGTTTAGGCATATGATAATGGCACAATGGCTGCGGGTGAAAATCGTTAACGACCATTCCAAAGAAAAGAGCAGTGAAAAGTAAACATTCACACAATACGGCAAAACAAGCCTCACTATTCGTCAAAGGAATGCAAATACTTGCCTCGAATACCCTAGATTTTTTATTTCCGCGTTCCTGTGTAGTTTGTGGCGATCTCTTACTAAAAAAAGAGATGGAGATTTGTTGGTCGTGTTGGAGCGAATTGCCCTTTTCAATTCATGAATATGGGCCAAACAATCCTTTGTCAAAGGCACTTTATGGTCGAATCGCCCTACGTGGTGGCTATTATTTTCTACAGTACGAACGTGGTTCTTCGGTGTCTGAGCTGCTTAAAGCAATTAAATATGAAGGGGCAAAAACCATGGCCTTTAGCTTGGGTGAAGAAATCGGAAGGCAATTACTAAAATCCAAAATTGAAAGCCCATTTTCCGAGTTAATTCCTGTTCCAATGCACCCCAAAAAAGAAAAAAACCGAGGGTATAATCCGGCCTGTATTTTGGCACAAGGTATCTCTAAAAGTATGGGAATCCCCGTGGTCGAAAAATTTTTAAACAAGGGCAAGGAAACAAGCTCACAAACCCTTCGGGGTCGTCTAGATCGATGGTATCAGAGTGAAGGGAATTTTGAGTGCAATTACAATGGCGAAAAATTTACACATCCCGTCTTGGTAGACGACGTATTTACAACCGGTGCAACTATTGAACGCTGTCTAGAAGCCCTTTATTTGGTATCTCTGCCAAAGGCTTCTGTGATTAGTTTGGCACTTACCGTATAAAACAAATTAAAACATTTCATATTGTGTTGTTGTTTGATTATTTTTGTTGAATACACCTTAATCATTTATTATGAAAAAAATAGCGTTGGCATTGGGAATAATTTTTTCGGTACCGCTTATGGCCCAGCTTCCATCAAGACAAATTGTGCCCATTTTGGTTCCACAGTTCGCAGCAACAACCAAGTCGGGTACTGGAGACACAACCCGAACTCCGATTATATTTAGGCTTCGTCTCAACCAAATGAAAGCCAATACCAAATATCGTTATATTGTAAAGGCTTCTAATTGGTTAGATATTCGAACAAACACACTCAGTGTGGGTGGTGCGGGGAATGCAATATATATTGATTCACTTGGAACCTTCAAATACGGAATAAGTCCGAGTTTAACCTCTAGTGGTTCTGGCAACGATACTTTCCAAACCGATATAATGGGTGACTACGAAGGATGGTTTGGTATACTGAATACATCAAATACACGCTTTGCTGCTGGAAAATATATTTATCCTATCATTCTTGCTGTGAGTATTTCTGGCAATGATACATTTAAAAATTATTGCACTGACTCTATTAAAATGATGGATTATGGCAGTTCTTCCTCACAGGCTACACTCATTTGGGGCAGTAGCATGGCAAAAGACAAAAGCTTTGTAGTGCTTTACGACGCAGTTAATCCGTTGAGTGTTCGTCCATTGAGTATTGCCATGATTGAAAATACAGAGATAAGTTCTTTGTGGAAAGCTTATTTAACCTCTACTGTGAAAAAAAATGTACAGGGCGTATCGGGCAATTGGGCAACCTTTATTCCCAATGATTTATCATCGGGATTGAAACGAGTAGAAAATTTCAGTCTTCAAACTGGGAATTCCTTGTTCGCCAATACAGACCCTGACGGTATTTGGGGCCCATCTAAAAAGTCAACACTCAGCACCTCAGGCGGGAGTTCGTCTCCAATTTACTTGAGCAATGATGATGCTCCTTTGGTACAACCTAAAATTGAGTTTTGGCTTCGTAATTCGAGTACCAAAGAGGATATTGGTAAATATAAAGTGTTTGTTTCTCGAAAATACAGCAATGACAAAGACCAAACAGTTCGGTTTTTTGTGGCCGGAGGAACAGCAAGCAAAGGAACTACGAATGATTTTACCGTTACTGAGCGAACCTTAACATTTAAAGGATCTGGAGCAGCTGGATATGATACGTCTGTAATTACGATTAATGATGATAATTCCGCGGAAGGAACCGAATCTATTGTATTGGGTATTGACCAACCTATGAATTGTGTCATTGGCGTAGAGAAGGCACATACTATTGATCTGATTGACAATGATATAGCCAATATTATTATCCCAAATTCTCCGATTGTTGTGAAAGAAAATGCCGGTAAAATTGGTATTACTTTAAAGATGGACAAGTCGGTTTCAACCGCATCAAAAATCATGTTGGCTGTGAAACGAAAAGGGGATAGCACATATATTCCTGCAGAGTTTCAATTGGGGAAAAATGCCAAAGATTCTACCTTTATGCTGGGGAAATCTACAAAAGCAGACTCGTTGATGATCTATGCCAAAGTATTTGATGATTTTGACATTGATTTTAATGATACTGTGATTTTGGTCGTTCGCCAATTAACAGGTTCTGCCTATTTGAAAGATTCATTGATTACCCTTGTCATGACAGACAACGATGGTCCTGCCAACATAGAATTTATTGATACCAAACTTACGGTTACTGAAAAAGTAGGCACTGTATTGATTCGGATAAGAGTGGCCTCTCGTTCCGATGCCGATGCAGACTTTACCCTACGGTGTTATACCGCACTAAGTTCTGCGATAGAGGGTACTGATTTCTCCTTTAACCCAACATCAAAAATTATCACCGTATCATCAAGTACTCCCGATACAATTGTAGTTAAAATACCTTTCTACGACGATAATAATTTTGAGCTTATCAAAAAAGTTTATTTCGGTTTGGGAAATCTTTCAAATTCTACAATTACCAAGGGCAAAGACACCCTCATCATCACATTGTTAAACGACGATTTGCCAATTTATAAAATTGGTACTGTAAACAAACAAACCAATAGCAATAAAAATGCGGATAGCTTAAATGTTCGCTGTAGGGTTTATGGAACAGTATATGGAATAAATATGCGTACTGTTGGCATGAATTTTACAATAATGGACAATACCGGGGGTATGGGAGTATTCAATACGCCAAAAACATTCGGTTATACTGTAACTGAGGGAGATAGTCTGATGATTCAAGGAACCGTAAACCAGTTTCAGGGATTGGTTCAAATCGACAAGCTGGATACCATCATTAAAATTTCTTCTGGCGCTTCCATTAAGAAACCGCTGGGTGTAACTGTACTAAATGAATCAACCGAATCCAATTTGGTTTCAATGCGCCGCTTGAAGTTGGTTGATGCAACTGAATGGCCTTCAAGTACCTTGGCACCAAATGCGTTTAAAAATGTTCGGGTAATGAATACATCCGGTCGGGTTGATACTCTCAATATTGATGCAGAAACCGATATAGACGGCAATGCCGCGCCACAAGGATATTTTGATGTGAAAGGAATTGGTTCACAATTTGACAATAGTTCACCTTTTACTTCTCGGTATGTACTAACACCGCGTTCTATCAAAGATTTTAACGCATCAACCTTACCCACTGTTAATTTTTCCAAAACTACCGACCAGATTTTTGAACCTGCCGATTCCTTTAGAATGGATTTTTCGATTAACCCCACAGATGAGAATTTTTCATTTGATGTAGCTATCAAGGGGGGTACTGCTGTATCTCCAACTGACTATGATTTTGCCACACGCAAATTGAATATAGCCAAAAATGTGAGTAGCTTCTTTATTCGTGCCAACATCTCAGATGACGGAGACCCTGATGGTGATAAACTATTGATTTTTGTAATTCGCAATGCGCAAGGTCCATGTTTTATCGGCAATGATTCTATGCTAACTTTAAGTATCAAAGACAACGAGGCCAGTGTGGTAAAGCGATTTGAGTCAGGTCAAATTAAAATGTATCCAAATCCTGCCAATGGCTTGGTAACAATTGAAAGTGTCGTGGCATTGAAATCCCTCCACGTATATACTTTGAGCGGACAATTAATTCGCACCATTGCTTTACAGAATGGACCGAATCATTTGGGTAATGGCAGGAATATTAGTTTTGTATTTAATGAAGCTCCAGGCTTATACCGTGTACAAGTAATCACCGAAACAGGTGCAATGTTCAGCGATTTCTTGGGTGTTCAATAAGAATTTATTTGGAATTATTTGAAAAATAAAAGGGGGCAATTGCCCCCTTTTATTTTTGCCTTGCATGGGATTGTTTAATTTCGTCTCGATTTGAAAGCGGTTATTAAATTCTTGCAGTATGCTGGCAATCACAAAAGATTGATCCTTGGCAACTTTATTTTCAATCTATTATACGTGGTATTTCAACTGATATCACTGATGATGATCATGCCAGTTTTGCGTTTTTTGTTCTTGAGAGATTCGCTTACGGAACCCAATTTGGCAACGAAAAAATATGGGCTTGGTCAATGGTTTAATGTTCAATACCATGAATTTATTGAATGGTTTGGTTCGCTGGCCAATGGTAAACCTTTTACAGCCTTGATCTATTTGGCTATTTCTTTGGTACTGGTAACTGTTGTAAAAAATACATTCCGGTATTTGGCAATGAATATTATGGTTTTGATTCGAAATCGCAGTATTCAAGAGATTCGTTTGAATATTTACGAACGTTGCCTTGCCCTTCCGATTTCCTATTTCACCAATGAACGTAAAGGAGATTTACTCTCGCGCATGAGCAATGACGTAAAAGAAATTGAATTTGCCCTCATGGTTTCACTAGAGGCACTGTATTTTCAACCCTTAAACATTCTCTTGTTTATGTTTGCATTGCTCATACTGAGTGCAAAACTCACACTGTATATTGTTTTGTTCTTACCGATTACGGCACTTATAATTGGAATTATTGGTCGGTCTTTGAGAAGAAAAAGTACGCGCAATCAACAATTACTTGGCAAGGTAATGACCTCTTATGACGAAACATTGGGGGGTATTCGGATTATCAAAGCGTTTAATGCAGTCCCCTTTTTTTCAAAAAAATACAAGGAACAAGATGATGCGTATACGCGCAATAATATCGGCGTCCAACGCAGGTATGATTTGGCATCACCCTTATCTGAAACCATAGGAATTGCCGTTTCAGCTCTTCTCCTTTGGCTGGGTGGAAGTATGGTTTTTCGCAAAGAAATGGCACCTGAATTTTTTCTTACTTACTTCGCAATATTTTCTCAATTAATTCCTCCTTTCAAATCCTTTTCCAATGCTTTGTACGCAGCCCAAAAAGGGATGGCAAGTTTAGAGAGAATTCAAGAATTGGTTACTGCCCCCGTTTCGGTAGCAGACCCTATTAACCCTGTAAAACCCCTATTTAATTCCGATTTGTCTTTTAAGGATGTTGGATTTTCTTATATCGACGGAACTGAGGTGATTAAGGAATTTAATTTGTGTATACACAAGGGGAAAACCATTGCCTTAGTTGGGCCTTCGGGCGCAGGCAAAACAACCATTACCGACCTCATCGCAAGATTTTATGATGTTAGCCAAGGATCGATTGCCTTGGATGGAACTGACATTAGAAAATTTACGCAAGATGATCTCCGAAGTTTAATCGGAATTGTAAACCAAGAGAGTATTCTATTTAATGAATCAGTGCGCAACAACATTGCTTTGGGAAGGGTAGACATCCCTTTGAATCAGATAATTGAAGCAGCCAAAGCAGCCAACGCACATGATTTTATTATGGAAATGGAGTATGGTTACGATACAGAAATTGGTGAACGTGGGGGGAAACTTAGCGGAGGACAAAAACAACGTCTGGCCATTGCCCGGGCACTTTTAAAAGATCCTGAAATACTCATTTTGGATGAAGCAACATCCTCACTTGACAGCAAAAGTGAAAAAGCGGTACAATCTGCATTGGATGTCCTAATGAAAAGTAGAACCAGTATTGTTATTGCGCACAGACTGTCTACTATTATTCACGCCGACCTAATTGTTGTTATGGATAAAGGCAAAGCGATTGAAATAGGCAACCACAATCAGCTGTTGAAACAAAAAGGTATGTACTACAATCTGATTCAACTCCAGCAACTTATCGCTGATGTATAAATAATATCATTGAATTATTCTGTGGGTTTTGCTTTTTTGATTGCGGGCACACGCTTTTTCTTTTTAATTTCAGCAACAATTGGATCTGAGGGTCGTTTGCCAATCAAATTTTCCAAATCTGCCTTAAAAAGTATTTCTTTTTCTAGTAAAGCGGTTGCAATAATTTCTATTTCTGCCTTTTTACTAATCAAAAGCAATTTGGTTCTATCATATGCCGTTTGAATTAAAGCTCGAACTTCACTGTCAATTAATTCAGCAGTTTTTTCTGAATAGGGTCGTTGAAAACCATATTCTCCTTGTGGGTCATAAAAACTCACATTACCTACTTTTTCGTTCATACCATATATTGTTATCATACTATAGGCCAGCTTGGTAATTCGCTCTAGGTCGTTTTGGGCACCTGTAGATATCTTACCAAAGAAAATATCTTCTGCAATACGTCCACCCAAGGTCATGCACATGCTGTCCAAGAGTTGCTCAGTGCGGTAAAGGTATTGTTCTTTGGGTAGGTACTGTGCATAGCCTAAAGCTGCAACACCCCTGGGAACAATAGATACTTTGAGCAATGGGTCGGCATGTTCCAAAAACCAACCAGCTATTGCATGACCTGATTCGTGGTAAGCTACAATGGCTTTTTCTTCAGGTGAAATGATTTTGTTTTTTTTCTCTAATCCACCAATAACCCGATCGATAGCATCTTGAAAATCTTGCATATCAACGGCTTTTTTATTGTGCCGGGCTGCAATAAGTGCAGCTTCATTACAAATATTTGCGATTTCCGCACCTGCAAATCCAGGTGTTTGGGCTGCCAATTTATATGGTTCAACATCAGCAGATAATTTGGTTAATGGTTTGAGATGCACACGGAATATTTCTTCCCTACCATTTAAATCAGGTCGGTCAACGGTGATTTGTCGGTCAAATCTACCTGGACGTAGCAGGGCGGCATCCAAGACATCAGGTCGATTGGTGGCCGCCATAATAATTACACCACTATCTGTTCCAAATCCATCCATTTCGGACAATAACTGGTTAAGGGTATTTTCTCGTTCATCATTGGAACCCTGCATCGAATTTTTACCCCGCGCCCGACCAATGGCATCGATTTCATCAATAAATATAATACAGGGCGCTTTTTCCTTGGCTTGTTTGAATAAATCACGAACCCTACTGGCACCAACCCCTACAAACATTTCAACAAAATCAGATCCTGACAATGAAAAGAAAGGCACATTGGCTTCGCCAGCAACCGCTTTGGCCAGCAAAGTTTTTCCCGTACCTGGAGGGCCAACCAACAAAACACCCTTGGGTATTTTTCCGCCCAAATCAGTATATTTTTTTGAGTTTTGTAGGAAATCTACAATTTCCATAACCTCTAACTTAGCTTCGTCTAGACCTGCTACATCTTTAAAGCTTTTGTTAACCTTGGTGTCTTTGTCAAAAAGTTGGGCTTTTGAACGTCCAATATTGAAAATATTGGCACCACCACCACCACTTCCACCACCCATTTTTCTAGACATGAGATTATAGAAAATGAGAAAAATACCAATGAAAAATACCCACTGAAATATATTTCCAAACAAATCGCCCTGGGTTTCGTATTGAAGAATCAGGTCATTTGGATCGCGTTTTGTTTCAATAAGTGATTTCTTTAAGTCTTGAATTTCGTTATTCAAATAATCTTTTTCAATTTCAAAACTAAAATCAGGCTCTGCAGCGCCCATGATATTATCTCCTTTAGCAACCCCTTTGTAACGCTTTTGTTGAATTGCCGCAGGATTTAAATAAATTTCTAAATTGCGGTCATTGACCAAAACAAGTTTTTTAACATCCCCTTGAAGAATCATTTCTCTTGCCTCTTTCCAGTTTGTAGATTGACCAGATTTTTTGGGTAAGAAAAGCATCGCCATTAAAATCAAAAAAAGAATCCCATAAATCCAGTAAGGGTTGAAACGAAATCCACCCGGCTTTTTGCTCTCCGGTTTTGCTTGTTTATTTTCCATGTTGTGTCTTTAAATACAAAGGCTGAGCCATAGCGTATTTTACTTCTCAAAAGTACAAAATTAGGCATGTATTTACTATTTAATGTGTCGTTTAGACAGCATTAATTTTTTTAAAACTGCTAAAATGTCACAGTATATATTGATAATTATTTGAAAGTGTACAACAGTATCTAATCTATGAATTCATTTCCCAAACGAAAGTGTATATAATTTGAGTTTGGGTGATCAACGCAATTGGAAGTATCATTTTCTTACAGTGGATAAAAATACCAGAAACTATCTTAATATTGTAGTAGGTTAATGGTATAACATGATTAGTCAATTTTTATCTAACAAAAAGAAAATACTTCTCTTCATTACAGGCGGTATTGTACTGCTTTCAATTTTTATTTTTTGGCCCATCAACGCCATCCGCGATGATAAAAAATGGCACACCATGACCCATGCAGATTCTATTATTAGTATAGTGGACGCAATGCCAAAAGGAGAGTATGAATCCGTGGCTTTTGCAAAACAAGATGAATTGTTAATCCTCGATAAAGAAACTGAATCCCAACAATTAATGTCTTATTTGGTCAATAGAATTGAATCGGAAAACAATGATTACGGGCGAGGGATTCATGCAATAAATTTGGGATTTGCATCCCTTCGTCGGAAGGATCTTGATTCTGTTTTGTTTTTCGCAAACATGGCAGAAAAACTCATTCCTATTGATTCTAGCCATTGCAATTTTTTTCAATTGATGTATCTTTTGTATCAAGAAAATGGAGATGTTGCAAAGGCAAAGCTATGCATGGCTAATGGATTATTATCCTCTGAAAAAGAAGGTGATATTCCCCACATTCGTTTCTTTGCAAATGCATTGGGCGAATATTATTCGAACCGTTTGCTAGCCGGAATTGCATTAAAATATTTTGTTAAGACATATGATACCTATACCAATGGCGAATCACCCCCATCCACATTATTGGCTACAATCATTTCCATTAAAATAAAAGAGGGGGATTTTTTGGGTGCCCAAGCCTTTTGGAAAGCCAACGAAGAATTGTTGCGCAATGCCAAAGACGCATATACGCGTCAGCGATTGCTCATCAATAAAATTGCTTTGAATATCAATTTAGAGCGTTGGGATGAGAGTGCAGCCCTGTTTAGTAGTTTACCAGATTCTATTATTTTAGAGGATTTTCATCTTGAATACCTTACCAATAAACTCTTGCAATTAAAACAGGTAGAACCGTCTGATTTGCCCGAAGCCATTCATCATTTTTCCCCATGGCTTTCACACAATTATTCCAAAATTACCAACCCTTTAAAAATGGTAATTGTGGATGCCATAAAAATCGACCCATCAAGTTTATCGGCCGACAGCCTGAACAGCTGGAAGGAGCAAAATAGGGCCCAATTTGCAAATAATGACTTTGCGAATGCAAATCATTACGAATTGATTTCCGTTGTGTATGACCGCAATGATGATTCAAGAAAAGCCTACGAATGCCTGTCTAAATCCCGCTACTATTTGGCTAAATATGAGATGCTTAAAGATTCTATACGCTCAGAAGATGCCCTTGCAAGCAAAGAATTTGATGAGATACTTTCCAAACATTTGGCTGATGATAGTACACTTATAAACAAGACAAAAAGAGAAAACCAACATTTTTATGTCACTATTGTACTGCTATGTTTATTTTTCTGTGTGGTATTTTTAATGTGGTATAGGCGTTCTTCTTTGCCTGGAGTTCCAAAACAATCTTCTGTCGCACAGCAATATCATTCACCAAAATTGCAGAATTTGCTCGATGAAAGTGAGTTACATACGCGGGTATTACAAGTAAGCGGGATTTTGAAGGAAAAAAGCTTGGAATTGAGCAAAAAACTTGGAAAAATTAATAAACGTGGGGCACCCGATATTGAAGCAATCAGAAAAGAGTTGGAAATTTTGGGTAGTATTGGACCAAGTACATTGCCCCAGTTTTCGGATATTCGAATGAAAGAAAAATTTGATGTCATTCAGGCATTTCCCCAAATAAAAACAATGAACAATACCGAAAAGAAAATTTTTTTACTCAGTATTGATGGACACAAATCGAAAGAAATAGCAACTGAATTGGGTGTTAGTATTCAGTATATTCATAATGTTAGGTCAAAAATTAGGCGCGTTTTGGGAATTGACAACACCATCAAATGGGATTCATTCAAAGATGTTTATTCTTAGTGTTTTATTCTTAATATTTTATTTTCCGCGAGTAAACGTCAAATACGCTTGTCCAAGTGTATATATATCTTCAAATGAATTATACAGTGGCGCAGGAGCCACTCGAATAACATTTGGCTCTCTCCAGTCGACAATAACATTTTTGTCAAATAAATGATCAAAAAGCGCCTTTCCATTTTTGTCGCACAGCATACTCAACTGACAACCCCTTTCTTCTGAAGATTCTGGGGTAATAATGGTAAATTGTAAATGGGTGTTTTTAGAAAGGGCATCCAATAGAACAAATTCAAGGAAATCTGTAAGTCGCTTGCTTTTTAGCCGCAGATTTTTCATCCCAGCACGGTGGAATATCTCAAGGCTGACCAAGTGGATGGCCATTCCAAATACCGGAGCATTGCTCATCTGCCATCCCGCTGCACCCGGCTCGGGAATATAACCCCGCTTCATTTCAAAGCGTTCACCTTCATTGTGACCCCACCACCCAGCCATTCGAGGCGTGCTTGGATTGAGCCCATGTTTTTCATGGATAAAAACCCCTGACACATTGCCTGGTCCACTATTCAAGTATTTATAAGAACACCATGCGGCAAAGTCTACCCCCCAATCGTGCAACTCAAGTTCAATATTGCCTGTTGTATGGGCCAAATCAAACCCTGCCAAAGCACCTACAGCATGCGTTGCTGCGGTAATTTCTTTGATATTAAATAATTGACCCGTGTAATATTGTACGCCGCTAAAAAAAGTAAGTGCCAATTGTTCACCAGCTTTTTCAATGGCACTCAGGATATCCTCATTGCGAAGGATGTATTCACCACTTCGGGGCGCAAGTTCTATGACAGCATCATCATAATTAAAACCATGAGATTCAACCTGCGTTTGAATTGCATACATATCACTGGGAAATGCACCTGCCTCCATAATAATTTTATAACGCAATGGAACATTTTTACCAGTTGCGGTCTGGGGTTGTTTCGTAGGTCGATAAAAACTAAACAACAATAAGTGAAGATTTACTGTCAGGTGATTCATAACCACAACTTCATGGATTTTAGCTCCAGCAATTTCAGCTGTGTAATCCGATAAAAATTTGTGGTAATGAAACCAAGGTTTTCTCGCCGTAAAATGTCCTTCAACCCCAAATTTCCCCCAATCTTCTAGTTCATTGCAAACAGCTTCTTGCGCTGCCTTTGGCTGAAGTCCCAATGAATTGCCACAAAAGTAGGTATGGGGTTCGCCGTCAGAGGTGGTAGGAAAAATAAATTCTTTGCGCAATGCCGATAAAGCATCATTTAGATCCTGCTCTTTTGCATAGGCCAAAGTATTTTCAAAAATCTTACTCACAACCACAAAGATAATCAGTGAGCCTTACAATGCTTCGTGTTTTCTGAGCATTGTTAGGCCATCGCGAATGGGAAGCAGTATACTTTGTAGACCTTCAAAACCAAGGGCATAGGCATTAAACTCATGCATATTCTTTGTATCCCTATCTGATTCGATATCCTGTGCATTGATTACCCGCTTGCTCCACAATGTATTGTCAAAAATCAATAAGCCCCCTGATGGAATCATATCGAAACAAACATCTAGGTAGTTTTTGTAATTGATTTTATCTGCATCGATATAAACCAGATCGGGTCGAATGGCAAGTGTAGGAATTATGTCCAGTGCATCACCTACATGCCATTGGACTTTATGATGTTGATGGAGATGTCTCCAAAATGCCTGGGTTTTAGAAGCTGTTTCTGCATTTGCTTCAATGGTATGCAAAACTGCATCGTTGGGCATGTTTTCGAGTAAACAAGCTGTACCATATCCTGTAAAAGTTCCGATCTCCAATACGGTTTTAGGTTGTTTTAATGCTATTATCATTGATAGAAACTGTCCTTGGAGATGCCCAGTTAACATTCTTGGATTAATCATTTTTTTCCAAGTAAAATCTTGAATTGCTTGTAAAAACTCACTTTCGGGCGAACTCATCGACCTGCAATATTGATTAATTTGCTCTTCGAAATTTTCTTCCATAATTATATTCAAATTTCATATTGTTTTTTTAAATCAAAAATCTATTTTCGCGTCACAGTAAGAATATGTATTGGACACTTGAATTGGTTGGCTATTTAGACGATGCTCCATGGCCATCCACCAAAGACGAATTGATTGATTATGCGATTCGCTCGGGAGCGCCATTGGAAGTGATTGAGAACCTTCAGGAACTCGAAGATGATGGTGAGCCCTACGAAAGCATTGAAGAAATCTGGAGTGATTACCCTACAGATGATGATTATTTCTTCAATCAAGACGAATTTTAATCTTTGGGTAAAATTTTATTGTTAGGGTAATTATTCTTTGCCCAACTTCATTTGCAATAGCAACTCAACTAAGTTGAGCCTAAGTTTTTCAATATTCCAATTATTTTGGGCTGAGATAAATACGGCAGGTGTATTTTCTTTGGCAATCCATCCTTTTTCAAATTGTTCAATTGTTAGTCCTGTTTGACCAACAAAAAAATCATCGTTTACACCCCTGAATGCATCTACTTTATTGAAAACAATAAGGGAGGGTTTATCACCTGCGCCAATTTCATGTAAGATTTCTTTGACCGTTACCATTTGTTTTTCAAACCCATGGTTGCTGATATCAACCACATGTATGAGCAAGTCGGTTTCTATGGCCTCAGCTAATGTACCCTTGAAACTCTCAATGAGCAGGGTGGGCAATTTGCGAATAAAACCCACAGTATCACTTAGCAAAATTGGAACCATTTGTCCAGGTTCAAAAGGATGGGGTAAAATTACTTTTCGAACGGTTGCGTCGAGTGTTGCAAACAATTTATTTTCTACCAGAAGCTCAGACTTGCTCAGCAAATTCATCACTGTACTTTTGCCAACATTGGTATAGCCAACCAATGCACATCTAAAAATACCCCTTCGTGCTTTTCTTTGTGTGCTTCCAATTTTACCAATGGCATCCAATTTTTTGTGCAAAAGCGCAATTTTATCACGAAGAACACGGCGATCTGTTTCAATTTCTTTTTCACCAGGACCCTTCATGCCAATCCCCCCTTTTTGCTTTGATAGGTGAGTCCACATTCCTGTTAGTCGGGGAAGCATAAAAATACTTTGTGCCAATTCTACCTGTGTTCTTGCCTGGGCTGTTTTTGCATTGCCGGCAAAAATATCCAAAATTAAGTGGGTTCTGCTGAGAATTTTGGTATCGGGGATTTCAGTTTCTATATTTCGAACTTGTGCCGGTGTTAGTTCGTCGTCAAAAATTATCAAATCAACACTATTGCAGGTTACATATTGCTTAATTTCATCGAGTTTGCCTTTTCCAACATAGGTTTTGGGTTGCGGATGATCAAGGTTTTGGGTAAAGCGTTTTTGGGTAATGGCACCAGAGGTGTAGACCAATTGTTCCAACTCATCCAAACTTTCCTCAATGGGAATGATTTGGCGGGGAAGTCCAAGTCCAACCAATATGGCGGTTTCTTGTGTATTTTGTGTAGAATGCAATGATTTTTAATTAAAAGTGTATCTAAAAGTACTCAAAATTACAGCTGCGCTTGGCAATTCAGTATGCTACTCCGATTTTTGAGTGCGTGAAATCAAAATTTTTGATATGCTTGTTAATATCCCTATGGTCTGCGAAGCTCTTTTCACAGTCTACATTTCTCTCGAACAAGCCCCAAAACACCAAGAAGAAAATGCAATTTCACCAAGCCATAGGCCAAGTTGGAGACGCAATTTTTACAGTAAGCTTTAACGATTATCGGCTCGAAAATGGATTTATTTTGGATCGGTATGACGATCAAATGAGCTTTATCAACAGTCGCGAGATAAAAATACCAAGCAAACCATGGATCTTGAAGGTCTTTTATACCGATTCTGCAATTTGTTGGATTTCCGTCGTGACGTTCAAACATAAAATAAGCAAAATTTATTGGAATGCGCTCGATTTAGGGTTAAAAGGAATTGTCAAATCAAGGGAATGTGCTTCTTTGGAGCTTGGCGATGTAGACGAAGACGATTTTGTGGTCAACTATTCACCCAACCGCAAGTTGTGGTCACTTGTTGCAATGTATGGCAGTACACAAGGCGTCAAATCATGGATGATATTGTCCGACAAGTCGGGAAATATCCTTGAAAATCGTATCCAATTATTACCAGATAAATTTAAGCTTTTTGAATTAAATTGGTCTTCTCTTGTAGTGGGAAATGGAGGTGAAGTGGTGGGATTGTATGCGCAAAAAAGAAATGGATTTTTAAAATCCCCATTTCCCGATAGAAAATTTAATACAAACTATTATTGGCTCCGCTTTGTGAAAGATACGATGTCTAGCGGAGCGGTTGAAGCTGACGGAAATGTATTGGATGCAGCCATTTTCTCTCATCCCCAAACGGGTAAAATACTGGTCGCAGGATATTTTAATACCAGCCGTTTCGATGGAATTGAGGGATATTTTACGCAATCATTCATCAATGCAGAGTCGCTGGACAAAAAACAGGTGCTATTTACTGCTTTTCAGTTAAAACAAATGGCAGGATTGGCGAGCATTAGGCGTCAAAACAATCCGGAAAATTATTTTTTTCGCGATGCAGTTCCCCTAACAAACGGTGGCGTTTTGTTGATTGCTGAACAGTTTTATGAGACCCGACAAATGGAAACCCAATATGTGAACGGAATTCCCCAAACCGCATCTAGAATTTTGTATCATTACGGAGATATTGCACTACAGTATTGCAGAAAAGATGGTAAAATAGATAGTTTAGTAATGCTGCGTAAAACACAGGTTGGTGGTATAAATAGTGCCCAATTTTTTGGCTTTGGTCTGTATGTTTGTAGCAACAATGTGAATATTGTATATAATGACGACGAGGGTTATGCAAAAAGGGTTGCGCACATAAAAATTGACAATACGTATAAAATAGAAAGAGAGTGGCTCTTTAACGATGAAACCAGTTCCGTTGCCATTTTGCCGTTTGAAGGTCGGCAAACAGAATATGGTATGATAACAATTCCAATTTTGAAAGATAAACAGTGGTTTTGGTTGCAAGTGATTTCCAATGATTAAACGCCTCACAGAACGCGGAATTTTCCCCTTTTTTTTAGTGCTTTTGATCGCACTCCTTATCCGCGTTCCTGCTTTATTTTATTTGCCAAAAATAGAAAGCCTATTGAAAACAGGAATGCTTTATGATTCTGTAGCATGGGTGAACCAATGGCCTGTAATTTCCCTCTTATTGGCCCTTTTGATTGTAATTGTCCAAGCTTTTTTTTTGAATGAAATATGCAGAAATCATGGATTGGTAAATCCCTTGGGCTATTTGCCTGCTTATTTTTTTATTATCGTACAAAGCCTATACCCAGAAAACCTACTTTTAAGCGAATATCATTTGGGAAATCTATTGGTCTTTATTGGACTTTCCTGTTTTCTTCAGTTAAAAGATGGCTATTCAAGGGTTATTTTGTTTTACGGATCACTTGCCTTTGGGGTCGTTGTATTAATTGTTCCCGATCATTTAATGATACTGTTATTTATTTTGGCGAGTGTACTGGTTTTTAAAAATATTATGGTCTTAGACGTGCTGTGTATATTATTTGGTTTGGTTATGCCCTTCTGTATTGTTAGGTCCTTGGCATTTATTTTCAATTGGGGTTTAACATCCATAGACCAAGTACTCACCACACCCATAAATATTCAAGTATTTAGAGATGGTATTGGCATCGTCATTGAAAAATACGCTTTGTTTCTTTTTTTATTGCTGTGTATTCTTCTGGGATTGTTTAAGCAAATCGGCAATTATTTTCAAAACAATGTTGAAGTGCGTCGAAGTAAGCTGGTAGTGATTCTATTTTTTACTTACAGCGTATTGTTAATGCTTTTGCATTGGAGAGAATTAAGAAGTTTTCATTTACTTTCAGCATTTCCCGCGGCTGTTTTTTTGTCTAGTTTTTATACGGGCAATCGAATTCCCTGGTGGAAGGAATTGTTAAATTTGGCTATTGTCTTGGCTGTCTTATACTCACTATACGGTTCATTTTTGGTATTGTGACGTCATTTATCGACCCACAATCCGAATCAATTGAACTGCAATACGCGCTATTGTAATAGTATAACTACTTGGCGGAAATAACCAAAACAGAACAAATTTTTGATCTATTTGCCTCCACACCTAAACTAAATCCTTTTCCACTTAACTAAATACGCCAAGATTAATTTTGGTTTGTACTTTGAAAATTTTTGTCGATTTTTGATGTTCAAATGCGCTGTGGAAGGATTCTTATTTTATACTTATTTATCATGGCTACAACACCATCATTTTATGCTTGTTATGCAAAAATATCACCTGAAGATACGCTCTTTAAAAAACCTCCAATGCAAAAAAAAATCATAGGATTTTCAGTTGAAAAAACAGATGAGCAGTGGATGAAGCAACTGGGTGAAGAAGCATTTTATGTATTGAGAAAAAAAGGTACAGAGCCCTCATTTTCCAGTGAATATGAAACTTTTTGGGAGCCAGGGATTTATGTTTGCAAAGGATGTGATGCTGAGTTGTTCTCCAGCAATACCAAATTTGATGCAGGGTGTGGTTGGCCAAGTTTTTATCAATCCATAGACAAATCCAAGGTCAGAGAAATTGAGGATATTTCACATAATATGAGCCGAGTAGAAGTAGTTTGCAACGCCTGTGGAGGTCATCTAGGGCATGTTTTTACGGATGGGTTTGGACAACCAGGTGGTTTGCGATATTGCATCAATGGGGTGAGTTTAGGATTTAAAAAGAAGGAGTAATTTCTATGGCTTTGATAGGCAATCCTAGGGCTTTGTTGTAACTTGGCTCTTTGCTTATGACGAAAGGAAAACTTTTTTTATTGGATGGCATGGCCCTCATATACAGGGCTTTTTTTGCATTTAGCCAAAATCCACGCATGACAAGCAAAGGGTTTAATGCCAGTGCCATGTTTGGATTTACAAATACTTTATTGGAAATTATCCGAAAACAAAAACCTACGCATATCGCAGTGGTATTTGATACTCCAGCTCCCACACAAAGACATATTCAATACACAGCGTACAAGGCACAAAGAGAAGCGATGCCGGAAGATTTGCGCTTAAGCATTCCCTTTATTTTTCGCATTGTTGAGGGATTTAATATTCCAGTGATTGCCATGGATGGCTATGAGGCCGATGATATAATTGGAACATTGGCCTGGAAGGCGGGAGATTTGGGATATGATGTTTTTATGATGACACCCGATAAAGATTTCGGTCAACTGGTCCGCGAAAATGTAAAAATATTCAAGCCCGGTCGTATGGGTAATGGGGATGAAATTTTGGGTATACAAGAGGTGCTAAACAAGTGGGAAATAACTGACCCTAAGCAGGTAATAGATATTTTAGGGCTCTGGGGTGACGCATCTGACAATATTCCTGGGGTTCCAGGAGTAGGCGAAAAGACGGCAAAAAAGTTGATCCAGGAATTTGGAAGTATGGAGAAAATTTTTGAAAACACCCATCAATTAAAAGGCAAATTACAAGAAAATTTTACAGCCTTTGCCGAGCAGGCAAAAATGAGCAAGTGGTTGGCAACCATAGATACGGCAGTCCCGCTTGAATTGGAGATTGAAACCTTTTCCTTAAAACCCATTAATGAGACCCTCTTGCGCAATGTATTTGACGAATTAGAATTTAGAAATATGTTGCGCAGGGCCATGTCAGAATCAGCTCACTCTATGCCATTGCCTACTTATTCGGAACCAGTTCCAGGCCTTGAATCAAGCCGTGTCGAAAACAATGAAGACACGAATGCGCATGCCACAATGGGATTTGATTTATTTGGGCAGCCCATCAATACGGCTGTGAAAAAGCAAAGTAGAAATGCAAAATCAGCTCCTGTAGACCAAGCAAAGCCTTCAATTTCATTTGAAGAGACATACCCAGAAGACCAAGATGAAAACCTGCCACCGATAAAGTATAAAACCCTGGCAGATGTAAATCATCAATACCGCATTGCCGAAAATAAATCCCAAAGAGCCGAACTATTGGCAGAATTAGAAGCCGCTGAAGCCTTTTGTTTCGATACCGAAACCACCGGTATAGACTCTACACAAGCTTCACTGGTAGGCTTGTCATTTTCGACCAAAGCATCCACAGGTTGGTATGTTCCCATTCCCATTACTAGAGAAGGTGCAGGACTTATCCTTGAGGAATTTAGGTATATTTTTGCTTCACCAAAACTCAAAATTGCCCAAAATATCAAATATGATATTTCGGTATTGCAAAATTATTCGGTGGCAATAGCACCTCCATTTTTTGATACCATGTTGGCCCACTATTTATTGGAGCCTGACCAAAGGCATAACATGCAATGGATGAGTGAAAAATTTTTGGGATATACCCCCATTTCTATTGAAACACTGATTGGGAAAAAAGGAAAAAATCAAGGCAATATGAAGGATGTTCCTTTGGCGCAAATTGCTGAATACGCCAGCGAGGACGCCGACATAACCATCCAATTGTATGAAATCCTTCGAGATGGCATTGCCGAAAGGGGCTTGGACAAATTACTCAATGAAGTAGAAATGCCTCTTGTAATTGTTCTAGAAGAAATGGAACGAATAGGCGTAAAAATCGATGTTGCATTTTTACACGAATACAGCAAAGAATTGCTCAATCAAGTCCAAATGGTTCAATCTACCATCTTTGATCTTGCTGGTAACGCCTTCAATATTGCTTCTGCACAGCAAGTGGGAAATATATTATTTGAGCAATTGAAATTGGTTGAAAAACCTAAAAAAACCAAAACTGGCCAGTACCAAACAGATGAAGAGACACTGAATTCAATTCTTAACAAACATCCTATTGTCCAACAAATTTTAGATTTTAGGACACTTCAAAAATTAAAAAGTACCTATGTAGATGCTTTGCCGCTTTTGGTAAGTGAACAAACCGGTCGTATCCATACCCATTTTAACCAGGCCGTTGCTGCAACAGGAAGACTGAGTAGCCAAAACCCCAATTTGCAGAATATCCCAATTCGCACAGAGTTGGGTCGAGAAATCCGCAAAGCATTTGTACCACAGGGCGCCGAAAATCAGCTCTTAAGTTGTGATTATTCTCAAATAGAATTGCGAATCATTGCCCATATTAGTGGCGATAAGGCCATGCAAGAAGCATTCCGTCAGGGTATAGACATTCACATTGCTACTGCCTCAAAAGTTTGGGAGGTTCCTGTAGATCAAGTAGATAAAGAAATGCGCAGAAAAGCAAAAACCGTAAATTTTGGGATTATTTATGGAATTTCCGCGTTTGGCCTAAGCCAAAGAGTTGGAATTTCACGTACCGAGGCAAAAGAAATTATACAACAGTATTTTATTCAGTTTGGGGGAATCAAAGAATATATGGATGAAACTGTCTTGAAGGCGAAAGAAATGGGGTATGTTGAAACCATTCTTGGCCGCCGGAGATATATGCGAGACATCAATTCGGCAAATGCGGTTATGCGAGGATTTGCCGAAAGAAATGCCATAAATGCTCCCATCCAAGGCAGTGCAGCCGACATGATCAAGCTTGCTATGATTCATATTCAAGATTGGCTTAAAACCCAGAAATGTAAAACCCGAATGATATTGCAAGTGCACGATGAATTGCTTTTTGAGGTGCCCCGCGAAGAATTGTTATGGGTCGAACCAAAAATAAAATCCCTGATGGAAAATGCATTGCCTTTGGATATTCCTGTATTGGTAGAATCAGGAATAGGGTCAAATTGGCTTGAGGCCCACTAATTAAAAAATTTCCATTGTAAGCCAAATCGAATGCGGTAGGGCTGCGTTGGATAGCCTTGTATGTATTGGTAACGAGTATTGAAACCGGGAATCACCACAAGTTCGTTGAGGTGTTCAATCCTCACAAAAATATCCATCAATTGAACCCGCGCATTGGCATATACATCAAGCTCGAGGTAATTCCCAAGCGGCTTGCCTTGACTTGCGTATATAAAGCTAGCCGCATCGGCACGGTAAAATGTATTTTGGAAATGAGACACATACCGAAGATCTGTTCCAAGGCGAAGATTCATTGCCTTGTGAAAAATCGGGACCTCGTAGAAAATAGACGTGGTACTCAACCATTTGGGCATTCCCATATTAAATAAAGTATTTATTACTTTCTTTTCATATAATTGATATAAAATAGATTGAAAAATTGTTACTTGTTTAAAATTAATGCACTTTTGGAATTCAATTTTGGCAAATTGCACACTTGGTAGTTGTGTTACTTGTAAAGAATCGATAGAAACCAATGGCCGATTCAAGATTCCAAAATCAGAAAAGATCCCCAAAAAAGATTTTGAGTGAACCCCTTTTTTATGCGTTATCGCAATCTGCAGTGATCTGGATCCTGTTGGCTCTAAATTTCTTTCGTATTGGTGGTGATTGCTCTCAAATTGGTATTGAAACAACGAGGCATATTGCATCTGAGAATTGATTCTAAGTTCTATTCCCAGGGTTTGCTTGGGCACAAAGAAGTATTTTGTAAGACCTTCAGAACGAAACGAGTCAATGAATCCATTTTCGTTTTCTATACATCGCGTTGATGCATTGTTTCTCAAGAATACTGTATCGGATTTATAGTGAAGGGGAATGCGAAGGGTATTCGATCGCAACGATACAGCATGACTTCCTGTTGAATACCCACTAAACATAAACTCGCCATTTATATTAATTCTATCGCAACTCCATTTGGCTTGAACTCCATGTGAAAATACTTTTTTTACCGATTGCTCGTTCAAAAAATGGGGTTGAATAAATTGATATTGACCGCTTTGGAATACATGATTTAGACCAACGATGGCATTTCTGTATCCAGGACCAAGATGGCGCTCCAGTCCGAACCTATGGGTAAAGAGGTTCCAGGCACTACTGTCATCAACCTTTTTTATTTCATTAAAGGTTCTGGAACCATAATAAGTAGTGTCTCTATTTTCATCTTTATATTGGAATTTTACTTTCTCCCATACCATCGATTCTGTGAGAAACCATTTGGGAGTAGCTTGCAATTGATAGCGGTTCCACACAAGGTGTTTATTATTTTCTATTGATGATTTTGCTTTGTCTAACTGGGGAGTGTAATACCCAAGTGGTCGCATTTGCCACTGAGAAGAATTGACCGGTAAAAAAAACTGGCTATCATTTGCAAGGCCACCGTTTTCTACCCTTCGCGATCGATTCCAACTGAATACAATAGTTTGCTTAAAGCGTTTATTTTGGGATTGGAAAAGACTTCCGAAACGAATTCTTTTACGTGTATTGTTTTGAAGAGACCCAAAATATTGCTCCTGATTAACACTGCTATTATAGTCGAGTGCGATATTCCACCCTGGGCTAAAATTTTGGGTATGCAATGCCTTCAATGCGATGGTATTGCCCGGCCCTTGCATGTAATTAAATTGCGTAAAGGGGGCGAAAGCCTGATAAAATTGCATGTCTTCTGGGTTATTATCGGAACAAGCGAAAGGATTAAATCCGATGCGAATCAACCCATCCAAAGACAAGGGATTTCGCTTTTTTACACCCATCGTATACCCCGTAAGTGTGTGCATAGGACTTCCTATTTCTCCCAAATCGGCCATTGTGTAAGGAGTTTCATTTCGATAAAAAGAAGTATTTACCGCATTGGTATCATAGGAAAAAGATTCATAGGCAAGGGTATCTTTTGGATTCGAAGGATTGCACAATATGTTTAAAGGAGTATTCCAAGCATTGCCCATAAAATGAATCAAATCAGCTGTTTGTGGGTGTATTTTAAATTTTGTGTTTTTCTTGTTGACTTCTGTACTAACTTTGGAAGAATCACGAAACGGCAAATCCATTTGAAGGGTGCCTATGCCTTGTGCATATGAAGGAATAGCAATGGCTAAGAAATGCAGTAGCAATGATATGTTCAGAATCAGTTTAGTCAAAATGAAATAAATGTTCTGCAAATTTGCATATAATTATCCACGCTTTGGCTCTAAGGCCTCACATCTTTGTCTGGAATAGAAGAATGGGCATTATTTTGAAACAATGAATGATACTTATCTATTGTTAAAGTACTTGTTAGTCATAATACTAAGTACATTTAAGTATATTCTTGGGGTCTTGGCGCTGTTATCCACTCCACAATCCAATCCCTTAATCGATTTCTGTGCAACCTCCTTCGGGGGCATTCTGGGGGTATCTATCTGGATTTTTTTGGGTTCGATAATCCAAAAAATCTTTATTCGGTTCAGTGTGATTCTTAGGCAAAAAAGAAATCCTACAGGGTCAATAAACCCAAAAAAATTCAGTAAAAAAAATCGCATTTTAGTAAAAATTAAACGTTGGGGGGGGGTGCCCGTTCTCGCTTTTTTATCGCCTTATCTTTTGAGTTTGCCAATTGGTTGTTTCATTTGCATTGCTATGGAATCGAATCGATGGCGGGTATTTGGCTATATGGTTTTATCTATTTTGTTTTGGGGTGCCATTACATTTGGATCAAAATGGCTTTTGAATTCATAAATTCTTCACTGCAATGTTCCACATTAACCTAAATTCTTCTGGGTCTTGCTTTGTCTAATTGTTTGAGACTAATTACTTTATTACCCGCCATATATTGGCAATATTTTGATTTTTACCGGTGGAAAGTTTCGCAAACCAAATACAAGGCGTTAAATTGTGCCTCGAATGCGAAGGCCAACTATTATTTCTTTCATTTTAGGTGTATTGTTTTTTTTTACAGCCTGTAAACGAGAGCCCCTTTCTTGGGATGTCGCCGTATCGGTACCCTTGTTTAAATCCAATTTAGGTTTGGGTCAGATCGATGCCAAATTTCTTAAAAACACTGTTTCTGACAGCAGTTATTTACTCAATTACGAAAATTTACTTTACAGCTACCGCATGGCCAACATTAGGGTTTATGATACTGGGATCTCCGCATCTTTTACCCTTAACCGATTAAAATTGAGTGACCGGAGTATTCTTCAAAAGATAACGCTGGGTCAGATCAATCCCTTGTTTAAATTATTAGACGGCCAGACTGCCAATATACCCGAGCAAAATCAGGGAAATCTATCTCCCGTTGACATTGATGCCAGCGCATTTTTTGAAACCGCTACATTGGATAGCGGGTTTTTAGATATTGGTATTTCTAACGGATTGCCAGTAAAAGTAAAATTGGTGGTTTTTGAACTTACAAATGCAAATGACAACAGCCAGGTTGCATATGATTCATTTACCAATATCCCCATGGGTGGAAAAGTTACAAAACGCATCGACTTAAGAAATAAAACTGTTTCAAAAGGCTTAAAAGGCAGTATCAAACGCCTGACCACCGAGGCAAGCTCGGGACCTGTATTAATAGATGCGAGCAAAGGAGTTGATATTGAACTCACCGTATCTCGCTTACGACCCAGGTATGCTATTGCGGCTTTCCCATCCCAAAATGTAATAGAGCAAAATGAGGGACTTACCGTATATATGGGTGGGGCTGAAGTAAAATATTTTAAAGCCAAAAGTGGGTTGTTGCGCATGAAATTGGTAAGTACGATACAAGAAGACATGACCATGTTCTTTGAAATTCCCACCGCCATCAAACAAGGCAAAAAACTCTCAAGAATTGTTAAATTACCCGCTGCTACGCCCGGAGGAATAAGTACCCGCAATGAACTATTTGATCTTAGCGATTATTTAATTGATTTCCGAGGAAAGAATCCAGATACCAAGGATACGGTAAATACATTTCACCAAATTCTGATTGTAACGCTCGATAGTTCAGGAAGAAAGGTAGCTGTTGGACTCAAAGATAGCATCCGAATCGATTATCGATTGGAATCCATGATTCCAGACTATGCTATTGGATATATGGGTCAACTACTTACACAAACTGGAAATCAGGTGGCTCCATTTGATTTATTTAAAGGTTTGGACGGCGATATAAAATTCAAGGACTTCAAAATGAGTTTATTGTTGCGCAATTCCATTGGTAACGATGGTCGCCTGAAAATAAATACTCTGGCAGGTGAAAATGTCTTTTCAAACAAGAAAATCCCCTTATTAGCGACCCCCTTAGCCAATGATATTTTGATTACATCTCCCCCTTTTGTCCGCAACGCATATACAGAGACTGAAATTGAATTGAACCCTAACAATTCAAATGTCAAGCAGTTTGTTGAAAATTTACCCCAGCGTCTGCAGTATAATATTGATGTAGAAACAAATCCCAATGGCAATGTAAACCTTTACAAGGATTTTGTTTTTGACAATAGCAAGGTAGATGTTTTGCTAAAGGTGGTGGTTCCAGCAGAGTTTTCATTGGGAAAATTTACCCTCCGTGATACTCAAAGTGTAGATTGGAACGCCATTGGAGGACTAGACCGTATTCAGTCGGCCAAGTTAAATGTGAGGGTAAAAAACATGTTTCCATTGGGCGCAAACTTGCAATTGACTTTACTCGACAACAATGAACAAGGGATTACTGCATTGGAAATAAATCCATCAGAGGGTATTATTTTACCAGCCATCGTCGATTCGAAAGGATTCGCAACGAGCCCTTTTGATGGGGCATTTTCAATTGCCATAGGGAGAGACAAAGTTGATGCGTTAAAAAAGACAAAATTTATTGCCATCACAACCACATTAATTGGCAATGGGAAAATGCAAAGAATATACGACAACGCCAGTATTATGGTGTCAACAACCATTGATTTTGAGTATGAATCGCGGTATAAAAAGTAATTTTTTGGACCGCTCTATGTCATTGATTCCTATTTGGAAAAGTGTCCTTCTTTTGCTTTTCTGTGGTTTCTCTTTTGGCAAGGCACAATCTCAAAAAAAGTACCTACACAAAGACAGTCTCGTAAATTCAATTGTTGTGAATCCGCAAATCTCTGACAACCCATTTCCGTTGGAAGATGGTTTCCGCTATAAAATCGTTTCGGGATCAAACGGTTTGCCTTTTGCATTTATGAAAAAATTGGCATTTGGGGGTTATATCTCAACCAAAAACACTACGTCGACTGAATTACAAATAAAAGATGTAAACCGTGCAGGTTTCATACAAGAATTCAGCCTAGCGCTATTTCCCTTGAAACTGAGATACCCAAAATCAGTAGCCATTACTGCAAAAAAATTTATAGGGATTGAAAAAATTTCCATTAGAAATACCCAAATGGCGGGTTTTGTTTTTTCCAAAGATGCCTATCGTTTGATGTTTCGCGGGAATGGATATTACAAAGGGAAATTATTACAATTGGGGAGCAATACACTGTTTTCTATTGGGCTAAACACCATCGATTTTGGCATATCTCTTCCCAAAAAAAAATGGGGTGAATGGTCGTTTTCTTTGTCTCAGGTTAATAATTACAATATACTATCAACCGAGAATATTCATTTATTCACGAGTGAAAATGCGGATTCGATCTCGTTCATTGGAAATTTTTACTCTCAATCAACCAATCATGTGAGGTTTACCAAAAAGGGTTTAGGCATTACAACGAGTGTCAAAAAAAATCTGCATTTTGGCAAAAGAAATATGATGGGATTGCAATTCCCAAACCAATGGCTTGTGGGCGTTAAAGATTTTGGAATCTATCATTTACCGGCAGTACAAGTAAATAGTAGGGGTATGATTTGGTCTGCAAATGGACGCGGTTTAAAACCATTTTCTTCACAAACAATGCTGCCGGTATCAATACAGCAAGTAGCATTGACACCGAAGGAATTACAATTGGGCAATTGGTTTAATCGTCAACGCGACACTGCCCTTGACAGATTAAATAGTATAGATCAAGAACGGTCGGGGAATGTGTTATCTCCATTTACTTTGTTTGTAGAAACGCAATTGTTTAAAAAGCAGTATACTGGTGTATCGTTTCGCTGCGATTATGTTAATATTCCAGGATATATTCCCCGTTCTACTGTTTCTTTTTCCAAACGTATCCCACCCCCCATAAATCAGAAATTTGATTATTTTGAATTGAACCCCTATGTGGGGATTGGCGGTTTTGATACTTGGGATATTGGCTGTAAACTCCTTATTTCTTCTCCCATTAGAGGTTTTGGAAAGGCGTATTTTACATTGGATGTCATCGGTATAGAATCGTTCATCGCACCCACAAAACAGCATGGCGCCGGATTTTCAACCTCTATTATTGTTGGTTTATAATAAAGTTTGATTTATGTTCAGCCGAAGTGGCTGTTTTCAGGTCAATCCCCAAAAGGAAACTTATTTTTTCAGTGATGGGCCAATGGAATAGACAAACCATTTCCCTTGATTGTATAAGGCTTGGTGATTGGGGGTTGGAACAGCAGTATCGGCATATTCTGAAAACCATCGACTGGTATCATTGGTGATAACATAGCCTAAGTAGCGTTTTTTTTCGGTGAGATTTTTGCATTTTGCATTGTAAATTTCTGAAGCTAAACGCGGCCCATACCCAGAATCCAAGCGAACACCTTTTGTTTCTAATAGGTATAAAACTGTATTGGGGGAGGGATCGAATGCCACAAATACTTCTCGATCGTTTACATTCACTTTTTTTAGCCACATCCCTATTCTTTTAACATCATCAATCTCTGTGACAACATTTTGGCAATAATAATGATTGGCCGTAAACCGATTTGTAAGCATTTCTTTAGCGTGTCCAAAGTGCATAAAAGGAAAAACACACAAGCCCACTAAACTCAGAAATGCAGCCCACCCTTTCAAAAATATTTTACCATTCAGATAGCGTTGTTGCAACGCAAGAATGGCAAAGAAAATAAAAGGCCAGGCACTTAAAAAATAATAATCATGGTATTGAAACTGCAATTGAAACAGTATAAATATCCCGCCAAAACCCATAAGCAACCAAATACTGAGCTCTTCTATAAGTGTAAGTGATTTCCGATACCTAATCACACTATAGGCCCATAGCAATATAATGCCCAATATGGGCAGGGTAGGATACAACGAATCAATCCAGGTATTGAGGCTATAACGAGCTATTTCTATAAATTCTGTGAGACTTTTACTGGGATTTATTTGTTGCAGAAAATGCGTATTCCAGGTTGTTTCGGTAATTTTTTTTGCATACGCATACCAACATGCCACGGGAATGATTGGAATTACTAATGAATACCATGGATATTTTGGTAACGCGAGGATTGATGATTCCTCTATGATTTCATAGCTATTGTCTTTGTTTTGTTTAACACGCAAAGGCTTTTTAAATTTTTGGGTAAAAAGCAACAGAATAATGGCAATATGTATAATGAGAAAGGATACTTTTATAAGACCACACAACGTTATAAACAACAAATAAAACCACCAAGCCCTTTTGGTATCAATGTGGTAATGCCATTTAATCCAATGGTATAATGCGATCATTCCCAGTGAAAGAGCAACAGGATCGGCAAGGAAATTCCAAGTATAAAAAACCAATGTTGGGGATAGGTAAAAAATTGCCAATAGGGCCAATTTACTCAGCGTACTCCTTATGTGCATGGATAAAATCCTCCAAGCGGCCCACATTCCAAAGCCCACAATCAGCCCTACAATAATGCGGTAAATAATATTGTGAAATCCAAATACCGAATACGCCAGGGCAACAAGATAAGGAATGATCGGAAATTCCATGCCTGCGACGCCTTCGGCGGCGCGATTTTCCATTACACGTGGCAAAAAAAAGTTCATTGATTCATGCCAAAAATTCCATGCAACACAGGCACGATCTGCTTGTGCCTGCTGGTGCATACCAAAGGGCGGCATATTTATATGGTCTAGCCAGCCCAAACCCAATTGAATCGCAATCCAAAAAATCCAAAACCACCGATCGGGATTGTGTTGTGTGCTTGGCCGAGAATTTTCATTGTCTTTCTCACCCATATTTGGAGGGGTACCTCCGAAAAAACGGCTGCCCATAAATACTTCTCGGAAGTTATTGTAGGGTACTTTTGATGATTGATTTTGGCTTTGTGGAAATTGGAATGCCATGCTATTACATTTCTTTCAGTGCATCAATATTAGAATCTCTAACAATATATGTGGGCCGATTTTTAACATTTTCACTCACCCGACCCAAATATTCCCCCAAAATTCCAATTCCCAGCAATTGGACTCCACCCAAGAACAAGACAGAAATATGCAATGATGTCCAACCTGCTTCGGTATAACCAAATAATTTTTGATACAAACTATATAAAATAAGCAGAAATGCTATACCCGAAACAACAAATCCCAAGAGTGTAGCCATCCGTAAAGGCCAGTTGCTAAAACTACTGATGCCATCCGTAGCGAAGCGTATCATTTTTGAATAGGTAAATTTAGTGTTTCCGCCCATGCGTTCCTCCCTGTCATATTCGATAAAGCTAGATTTGAATCCAATCCATGCAATTTGACCACGCAAGTACTTGTGTTGTTCGGGCATTTTAAGCAATATCCGTTGAACTTTTTGGTGGATGAGTCTAAAATCTCCTGTGTCGATGGGAATATCAATCGTGGTGATATTGCCCATAATTCTGTAAAAAAGGGATGCTGTGATTTTTTTGAGCCAATTTTCACCCTTTCTTCTCAAGCGTTTTGCATACACAACTTCATACCCCTCCAATGATTTTTTATACAAATCAGGAATAAGTTCCGGTGGATCCTGTCCATCTCCATCCATAATTATTATGCGTTTACCAGTGGCATGCTCTAACCCAGCTGTTATGGCAATTTGATGACCAAAATTTCTGGATAAATCAATGTATTTTATGGAATCATTGGCTTCAGAAAGGCTTTGAATCATTGCCAAACTTGCATCGGTAGAACCGTCATTTACATAAATTAGTTCGTAGGTTATACCCAGTGCAACAAAAACATTGTAAATCCTTTCACTCAATCCAAGGATATTAATTTCCTCATTATTAATGGGTACTACCAGGGAAATTTCTACTGAAGTTGAAGACATATAGCAAAAATATGCAAAACCATGAACTACCTTTGTGTTTGATTATAAAACTCTAAAAAAATGCGAATTTCTCTTCAGTTTGCTTTTGCTTTTATCGCCTTTGCCATCATTTCTTGTAGCTCTTGTCAATCTATACAAACAGACACCTATAATGCAGTGGTCTCTGAAAAAGAATTTGACAAAATTATTGGCGGTGATAAACTTGTGATGGTAGATTTTTATACTACATGGTGTGGTCCTTGCAAAAAAATGGCGCCATTTGTGCAGCAAATCAAGACCAATCGGAACAAAGAAGTAATTGTGCTTCAAGTAGACGCAGAATCTCAGTTTGGCATCTCCGATCGATACCGTTTGGAAGGATATCCAACCTTAATTTTCTTCAAACGGGGGCAAGTCATCGGCCGTGCTTTGGGCTATCAAAACTATGACGCTCTGTCAAGTTTAGTCGATCGTTTTAAATAAAAAACTGGGGTTTATAGATTCAAAGTTTCAGCACCTCAGCCGAAAAGCTATAAATAAAGCCACCGCAGTGTGTCCCTTACTATCTACTTTCCGATTTACACTGCCAACCCAAGGAGTAGAAAAAATTAAAAGGTTTTATTTAATCGCACAAACAATCAAATTTTTTTATCCAAAAAGAAATTAAAACTGTCTCCGCGCAATCCAAGGCGAAGTGTTTCCAGTGAAACAAGTTCATTTGGTGAGATGTTTCCAATATTTACATTGCACCCGTAGAGTTTAATAAACCAAACTTGCTGTTCTTTTTTGGGTGCCTCCCAAACGATCTGATTAATGGGTATCTTACGAATAATTTCCGCAACCAATCCAGATCTAATCTCACCTGACCCCCTAAATATTCCAACATTTCCAGACTCTCTGGCCTCTGCAATTACTTTCCATGCACCCGCTGTTAACTCCGTCTGCATTTGTTCAATCCATTGGTAAGGCGGTATAATTTTTTCATCATCTTTGCTTCCAACTTCGCTCAAAACGATATAATTTTTGGCTAGGGTTTGAATGTATTCACATTTTATGTCATGGGGCATATCCAAACTACCATCGCTCACTTCGACATGTGTAAGTTGCAATTTCTCAATCAAACGCAAGTAATCATCAAATTGATTGCGGGCGATGTAGGCCTCAAAAAGGGTACCACCCAGAAAAACCGGAATCTTTGCAGAATGGTATAACTGAACTTTCTCAAGCAAACGCGCAGTTGTAAAACTGGTTCCAAAACCCAGTTTTAACAGATCTGTATATGCAGCACCATTTTCTATAAAATTTTCTGCTTCCTGTATGCTTAAACCCTTATCCATAACCATTGACAATCCCTCCGTTCTGGGTTTGTTCTCCCGAAAGGGCAATTGGGTTAAATTGAATAAGTTTGCGTTCATAATCCAGTTCTGGCTTGGGTAAATTTTGAAATACAAGAGAGTATTTGCGTTGCGTGTCGCAACTCAGGGGCAAATGTGAACAATTGTATGTGTTCATTTGCATTTAATTCCAAGGCTTTTTCTAAAACAAACAGCGCAGCAGAGGCTTGTCCTGAGAGGTAACACAAGGCAGCCAATCGGTAAAGAAGTCCACAGTGATTTGGGATATTTTGAAGGCCTGTTTCAACAATTTCCAAAGCACGGCCAGTTTCTCCCACTTCGTAAAGAGAAGTACTGTAGTTAAGCCACACTTCTGGATTTGAGGTATGCTCAACCCTTAGCGATTCGTATAAGGCCTCCCATTTTTCTTGCATATGCGCACCAAAATAGGCGCTGGCCAAAACCATTCCGTAATCAGATTCAAAGTGATCTAAGTTATATGCCCTCTCTAAATAGGGAATTGCGGCACTGTAATTTTCTTCGTAATGCCAAGTAAGTCCCATGCTATACCAACACTCAGCATCCTGGGGTTGTTGTTTGATAATTTCTTTGTACAACATTCGGCAGGTTTTGACATCCCCTTGTTCATAATAACTCCAGGCCAATAAACCTTCTATTTCCGCAAAAGTTTTTTTGGGAAACTTAAGTTGAAGTTCGTTATATAATTTAATAAACTCCTCATACTGGCCCAATTCATAAATACACTCGAGATAAGTAATCCATGCATCTGCAAAATTGTCGTTGATGGTGATTGCAAAATCCAGGGCTTTAAGCGCTTGTTCATGATCTCCTTTTGCCATATGCCCTGACCCCAAAACATACCAAGCCTCTGCAGAATATGGATCTTGGTCAATAATGCGCTGAATCATCGGTAACAGAGATTCAATTAACCCACCTTCTTCTGCTTTTTCAATGTATTTTTCAAGAATTACGCTTACCTCAGACCCTGCATCCAAGGCTTTCTCGAGAATGGGCATCGCCAAGTCAAATTGGCCATGGTACAAAGAAATTTCCAGAAAATCTTCAAGCATTGCTTCCTCTTCGCCCGCATTTTGCAATACTTTCAGCAATTCATCCATTGCTTTCTTTTTGTGACCCTGCAAACCAAAAACAAGGGCTTGCATAAATCCCAAGGCGGGTTCAAATGGCGCGTATTGAAGCGCGTGGCTAATACAACTTCTGGCCTTGGTATATTTTTGATCACGCACCAACCACTCAACCATGTGCAAAGAAAATATGGGCATGTAAGGATATTGTTGTATAGCGGTTTCAAGAATTATTTTGATATACGTATCTGCACGGTATTGCCCAGTTTGGGTGGGGAACTGACTCGCATAAAACCGGTACAATTCCAACCATTCTCTTGCCGAAAATTTGACGCGCTGTTTACTTTCAAATTCACGCACCATCGCATCTACATCGCCATGGAAAACATCTTCTTCTTCCTCGTCGTCCCAATCTGATGAAAAAAAACTCATTGCATCAAAATTACTCTTTATTGGCGTTTTGCATCCACTATTTGGCATGAGTTCTTCCCCAACTTTTACACATACTTTCAGGTATGTCAATTACAATCCAAATTTTATATGGGTTTTTCGGGTTGTTGGTTGTAAACTTGTACTTTGATGTTTTTCCGGACAATTACTCATCAAGTATAAATAGTCTTAGACTTAACCTGTTGTATTGATAACGCCCATTATTTTTGGAATTTTTACTGGCTTTGTAATGAGCATTTCACTGGGGGCAGTTTTTTTCCTTCTGGTACAGGCGGGATTAATGGGTGGTTTGAGAAAAGGAATTCCCCTGGCATTAGGGGTAATTTTTGGCGATTTTATATGCATGGTACTTGCATTAGAGTTTAGTGATTTTATTACAAATTTTTTAACGGATTATAAGTTGGAGATTTCAATACTGGGAACATTGGTTTTTTTTACCCTGGCATTTCACCATTTTTTTCATCATTACAAATCCAAAAATGACGGATTGGAAATGCGATTGGCGAATATGTCAAATTTGCAAATGGGGTTCAAGTCGTTTGCCATAAATATGGCAAATCCCGTAAATGTGGTTTGGTGGCTTGGCCTTTACACACTTCCCCCAGGTGCAGAGTTTGATTATTATTCAAAATGGGTATTTGGTATCACAGTAATTGCGAGTGTTTTTGTAACAGAGCTTTGTGTTTCTTGGAGCGCAGGAAAGCTTAAATTATACCTTACCGAGGATAGAATAAAACAATTAGACCTTATCATTGGCTTGTTGTTTTCTTGTATGGGCTTGTATTTACTATACAGGAGTTATTTATGTTACTTTCAATAATTTCAACAATTTACAAGTTTTTAGATTGTTAAAACATATACGTTTGTTGTTGCCTTCGAAATTGATATTCAAATTCATGAATCATTACCTAGGGTTATCATCAAATGGTTGTTTTATCAAAAAACTATTGATTCTAGTTGTAATTTTACCCCATGGATGAAATAGAACAGAATAATCCGGCGCGCGCCTTGTTCTTCAAAGCTAAATCTGCCTTTGCTTTGGGGGAAGTATACGAAGCCAATTTAATTATTCGAAAGGCATTAGAAATTGAGGCCAACGAAGAATTTATATCCCTTGCCAAAGATATAAAACGAGAAATCGGACTTAAATCCCTTCGTAAAGCACAAATTTTATTGAGTCGTGAACAATATCATGAATCTTTAGATGAGGCCACCAAAGCACTGGAATTGCTCGAAGAATCGCTCGAAGCGGAAGAAATTATTGCCAAAATCACGGTGCGTATTAAGAAGACAAAATCTAATCGGCGCTATATTTGGATAGCAGCTGCATTGTTTTTTCTTATTGTTGCATCAATGGCTATGCTATCATGGAGCAGTTATAGCGATGAAAATGACGCTTTTAAAGACGCTGAAGCGCAAATGAGTATCGCTGCGTATCAGCATTATCTAGAACAGTACCCCAAAGGTAAATTCTCAAAAAAGGCCAGGGAATACATTAAATCTATTGATGAACAAGATGAATCCCTTTGGAATTCTGCTGTGAATGCACCCAGTAAGATAAGTTTGGAGCGGTATCTATTCAAAATGGAATCCTTGGGTGGAACGCATGTATCCAGTGCCAAACTCATGATAGATTCCTTGGATTTTGATGCGGCATTAAAAGAAAATTCCCAAGAAGCAATTAAAAAATACATGGCCGTTCACCCCAACGGGAATTATCTGCCAACAGCAAAACGTTTGCTGATTACAATGGTTACACCTGAGGAAAGAAATGAATTGTTGGTTTACTTCAACACATTTTATGAATTATATGCCAATGGCAATCATGAGTCGCTCATGGGATATTTTAATTCCGTAACAAAGCGTTTTATGAACAAAACAGATATATCCAAGGCTGATTTACTTGTATTGTTTAATAAAAATCAAAACGGATATTCAAGTGAGAATATTTCCATGGATTCATCAACCTTCAGAGTTGCAAAGGAGCTTAATGGAAATTACACCATTCATTTTACGATTGATGCAAACAAAACAAAGAATATCGGTGACAATTCACTCAAGGGCAAAACAAAGCGTTTGGGCAAGAAATTTCGTGGAGAAAAAACTACGGTTTCTTATTATAGCAACCAGAGGGTTGAATTAATTCTAACACCTGATAAGAAAATTAACTCTTATACAGTGCGTTTGCTGAGTTCAGTAAAACGCTAACCCCTTCCTCTAAAATCTTTAAATTGGCGTCGTATTGAAGTCGTTCATTCAAGACTAATTAAAAGATTGTCAAATGCATTTTTTTGTCTAAAAATTTTATACATTGATTAAAAATAAAATTAATATTGGGAAATAATGACTATGTTTGTAGAAAAAAAATGGAACTTTTATCAATCATTAAAATTAGTCCAGAAAATTACGTAGCCTTTACGTTTTTTATCGGGACCATGGCCATGATGGCCGCATCAGTTTTCTTCTTTTTTGAATTAAACAACACAAAACCAGAATGGAGAACTTCTATTCTTGTCTCTGGTTTGATCACTTTTATTGCAGCAGTGCATTATTACTACATGAGAGATTATAATCTTAGTACTAGTGAATCTCCAATTTTCTTTAGGTATGTGGATTGGATTCTTACTGTTCCATTAATGTGCGTTGAGTTTTATTTGATTACCAAAAAGGCAGGAGCCAAGATAAACTTGCTATGGAAATTAATTTTAGCTTCTATAATTATGTTAGTAGCCGGTTATTGGGGAGAGGCAGCTGATAAACCCCATGCAGCAATGTGGGGATTGTTTTCAGGTTTAGCTTATTTCTATATTGTATATGAAGTTTGGATGGGTGATGTTGCAAAACTATCAAAAGCCAGTTCCCCTTCAGTACAAAAAGCTGTGAATTCATTACTGAAATTCGTAGTTATCGGATGGGCTATTTATCCAATCGGATATATGGTTGGAACTGCTAGTGATCAGTGGTATGCTTTCATGGGTAATCTAAATTTGGATATGGACATCATTTACAACATCGGCGATGCTGTAAATAAAATTGGTTTTGGTCTTGTAATTTATGCATTAAGTAGAAGCGAAGACTAAGATTTTTAATATTTTAATCCAAAGGAGTTTCTCTCATAATGAGAGGAACTCCTTTTTTTTATATAAAAACCAATTTCCCATGTGGCCACATATCCACAAGAAATAGTGGCTTTTTCACAGTATGTTTTTTACTGCATTGATTCACGAATTGGGGGTCATCAAACAATCCTTTATCTGCATCGCTACTGCTATTGATTGGGCAAAAGAAATTTAAGATTCCCAAGCCAAACAAACCCCCCAAACTCCAGGATTTCTTTTATCCGAAATACGAATAATTTCAAAATACCACACCTGAGATAGTGTTCAGCATTATTCCAAAGGGTATTTTTGCACCTACAATGTAATTTTGTCCGTCTTGCATTGCACCTTATCATGAACAAAACTCCCCATTTGCTCTTGGGTTCCAGTTCGCCTCGTAGACATCAAATTTTCCGAGATGCAGGCCTTAATTTTGACCTTGTAAAAATAGATTCCCCGGAAGATTTCTCATCCCATTTGCTACCTTCAGAAATTTGTGAATTACTCGCAATACAAAAATCAGACTACTACTTGCTACCCATTAAATCATCAATTCTGGTGACTGCCGATACAATTGTTTATGTAAATGGGAAAATACTCAATAAACCCAATGATCGGAATGAGGCATTTTCGATGCTCAATGAATTAAGTGGTATTACCCACAAAGTTTACACTGGTGTTTGCCTGAGAAATGATGACAAAAAATATGTATTTCACGACTGTACCGCCGTTACTTTTTATCCCCTAACCGCAGACCAGATTTACCATTATATAGACACATTTTGCCCATACGACAAAGCAGGATCATACGGTGTTCAGGATTGGATGGGCTATGTTGGTGTGAAAAATATTGATGGTTGTTTTTACAATGTGATGGGTTTCCCGATGGCAAAATTTTACAGAGCGCTATCAGCTTTTTAGTTTTTCATTTTCTTCGCAAGATTCATTGCATTGTTGGCATTGAGCAAGCCCCCCGTTTTACTCAAAGCTTTAAAAGGCACATTGCTTAACTGAGAACCTGGCAAACGCACTTTATTGGTGACAGACAATACACTGCCTTCCAGCACTTGTTTTACTTGTTCGGCAGTAAACGTTGGAAAACGACTCCAAACCAAAGCAGCTGTTCCAGCACAAACGGGCGAAGCCATACTTGTGCCGTCAAAATAGGCATATTCATTGTTGGGAATACTGCTGTAAATGGACTGTCCTGGTGCAAATAAATCGACATTCACCAAACCGTAATTGCTAAAATTTGTAGCCAATTTCTTCCTTTGTGGTTGTGAAGCACCTACCTCAATCCAGTTTGAGGCAACTTCATTTCTTCCCAATGAATCATTGGGGTAATTTGCAATTAGATCATTATTTTCGGCATTATTACCGGCTGCGTGAACCAACAGAACTCCATGATCTTTGGCATACAACACAGCTTCATTAACCACATCTTTATCCCATGAAAACCCTTTTCCAAAACTCATATTAATAACTTTTGCACCATTGTCTACAGCATAGCGTATGCCATTGGCAACATCTTTGTCTCGCTCGTCTCCATCGGGAACAACTCGAATCGGCATAATTCGCACATGATCAGCAATACCATCCAGTCCAATTCCATTTCCACGAACAGCCCCAATAATACCCGAAACATGCGTTCCATGAGAAGCGTCGGGTCCGGAAACATTGTTATTTCCATACCCGAATTCGTGGGAATTATTATAATCATCTCCCACAATCAAGCGCGGATTATACGACAAATTATATTGGTATTTTACCGAAGACTCCATTTGGTGATGGGCTTGATCCAACATTGTCAAAAATGTTTTATACCCATACAATCCGACGAGCATAGAGATATAATTCTTCTTCTTTTCATCTTCTTTGTCTACAACAATCGCTTTGATTTCATTGCCTTTGGGCTCTTCTTTCCCCGTTTTTACAGCATAGTCTTTTAAAGTCTTTTGTAATTCCTCTATGCCTTCAAATTGTGTTTTATTGGACTCGATTTTCGACTCAATTTCAGATTTGAGCGTAATGTAAAGCGTATATTCTGCCGTATTGTTTTTGTTTTCATCTTCGGCATCCACGTCTGTATACTTTTCGGCAAGTTTCATATAAATCCGCACTTTTTCGAGCTGATCGTATTGAACCATCCCCCCATTTGCACCGCCAATAAAATTCCAACCCACCGTATCATCTACATAACCATTTTTGTCATCATCTATATTGTTGAACGGGATTTCACCGGGATTGTGCCAAATTACCTCTCTTAAATCAGGATGAGCGATATCTACACCCCCGTCGATAACAGCTACTACAATTTTAGTTGAAGGCCTCGCTGCAGCAGAATTTTGATAGGCTTTGTCAAGCGCAATTCCCATATTTTTCTTTTTTGGCGATTCATGGTACCAATTTTTTGCCGGGAGTTTCTGAGCCCAGACACCATTGCCCATTCCAAGGCATACAAACATTAATACTGCATTTTTCATTCCTTTATTTATATATTCTAATTTCATGGTATTGTGTTTATTTTTTTCGTCTGCAAATTACCAAAATACTGACGGCTTTGAATGTTATTGAGGTTGTATCCCCAAAAAAAATCCATCGCCGCAAAAATTTTTGAAAGGGTTTCCAACGAATTACATCCATTGGCGCCGTAATTAAATGTGTTTCTATTATTTCAAAATCATGCTTTTCAAGGAGTTGACAAATACGTCTTTTGGTATAAATTCTTGCGTTAGCCCAACGCTCATGCAATGGCCTTGGCAACCAACTAAAAAATGGGACACGATTCCACGGCAAATAAGGTAATTTGGCACCATGGGTTTCAAAAATCCACCATTTATTCGGAACAGATATTGCCGCTATTCCTCCAATTTTTAGTGATTTAACATAATTTGCCACGCCATCTTCGGAGGGAAGGTGCTCAATTACTTCAAAACTAATCAATCGATCGGCCAATGGCTCGTAGGGTTTTTTCATGATATCCCAAACCAAAAAATGCGCATTGTCTGCATTTTGGTCCTGTTTTAATTTGGAAAAATCAGCAGCATGAATATTGGCGTACTCGAGCCCTAATGCTCCACAAAATTCACCAGCCAAAGGAATAATTGTGTTTCCATTACCACAACCAATCTCTACAATATTGGCATTCTTATCTAAAAACCCCTTGTGATTTCGCAATACGTTTAGTCGTCTTTGAACCAATAAATCAGAAGAATCTGCGGGCCTTCCAAGATAATGATTCGACTCAAATAATGATTTATCTACACGTGCTGTATTGGCCATAAAGGTTTTCTATAAATTTAACTGCCTCTTTCCTAGTAAATGAACATTGAATAAGAATCTCCGCATCAGTATCCATCCGTGAGCCAAAAAATTGGGTAGGATACCATACTGTCTTTGAAGAACCAAATACCTTTCTTTCCATGCTTTCCGGGTATGTTGTGTACTGCTCCCTCCAAGCTCAAAATCACTAATTACAAAATTTACCCTACACGATTCTCCTTGCATTCTTTTTAAAATTCGTATGATCCAATCTATATCAGATGCCTGTTTGTATTGTAAATCAAACGTGTCACAGAGTATGCGTTTTGCCAAAAAACTTTGGTGGCAGATATTCATTCCAAAACGAAAACTGTTGCCATCCAATTTTTGGGGGAATGGCTGTGGTTTGCATTGGGAAATTAGGCCAATACAAACACCATCTTGATTTACAAATTGTGTATCTCCAAAAATAACATCCGGGTGCGCTTTACCCTGCTTGACATATTTATTGATTTCATCCAGTATTTTTTCAACAACATCGTGGCCATGAATACTATCTCCAGCATTCATAAACCAAACGTATTCTCCACTACAAAGGTTCAAACCTTTATTCATGGCATCATAAATACCTTTGTCTGGCTCAATCACCAGATGGTCTATTGATTTGCCCAATCCCTGCAAAAAATCAATACTTCCATCTGAACTGCCTCCATCGATAACAACCCATTCCACCAAACTCCGCTTTGTTTGGGCCAAAATTGATTCTGCGGTTTTCTTTAATCCTTCGCAGTGATTAAAATGAATGCTGACAATTGAAATCGGCTTTGACAAAAGATAGGGGCTGGGCATCAAACTAGATGGGATTTTATTATTATCTACATTCAACTGATTCCCGAGGAATTGCCAATATTTTTCGACTTTTTGTCAGTTCCATCCAAATCATCTTCTTTTTTGAAAGCACTCACCACCAAACTACCCGCCATCAACAGCAAAATTATACCAGAAGAAGCCCACTCAATATTGAGGTATACACTGCGATCGGCAGGTTTGTAAACCCAGCTTATAACATGATTCCCTGCAGGAATTTCGACACCCCGCAAGATGTAATTGACCCGCAAAGATTTGGCTTCCTTCCCATCGATGTATACCCGCCAAGAACCATTTTTTTCGTTGTAGTATATTTCACTGAATACGGCCAATCCTTTACCCAAATTCTTACTTTGGTAACAGATGCTGTCGTTGGAATAAAAATTTCTAACAATCTTTGAAGAACTGTCTGTGGTAAACAATTTCGATGAAATTTCCTTCTTCATGTCGGTCTCAACAATGACATTTCTGTCTAAATTCTTTGTGTTAATGTCAAGGAGTGCCTGCTTTGCTGAAGGGGATTCGCAGACAGAGTCCACAAACCATGCTGCACCCATGGCAGAATAACGTGGTGCAACTATTTCTGATTTCCCATCTTGTGAAATACCTATAATATAACCACAATTTAACATGTCAAGCGCATGATTGTTCATTAAATCGCCATTGCCCGTTGCGGTTGAACCACTACTGGCAATACAATATGAAATAACATCTTGGTACCGACTCATTTTTGCTGGATGGTAACCGCCGATATTGCGGTGAAATGCTCCTGCGGTATTGTCGTTGAATGTGCCATTAATACCTCTGCGATAATCAATAACGCGTTTTCCATCTGTATTATTGGCTATAATTTGGTTGTCTACAGAACTTGGCAATATGGCTTCCTCTGTATCTTTGTATTCCCAATTCTTGTACCCATCTGACTCAACCAATACATCGTCATTCAAATATCGATTTGCTACTCCCATCATATCAAAAGAAACGAGGCCAATTACGAGCACCCCCACTAATATTGATGCACCAAAAGCATTTGCTGTTGCTTGTTTTTTCAAAACAAGATATACCAAACCAAGCAAACCACCCATAAAAATTATACTGCGATAGATATCATTCCAGACTAAGGAACTGCGTAGATCTTTGATTTTATTGAGTGTTTCCCGGCCACCTTGCTCAACAATTTTTTTATCTGTTTCTAAAGCAGAAAAATCAGAAAAAACCGAGCATACAATAGCCAATCCAATAAATGACGCCACAATAATAGCAGTGTATACAACAATATTTTTCTTTCCCTTATCAGAAATTTCATCACCATACACCAATACAATAAATCGGTGAATTCCCATTAAGCCGATCATCGGAATTACTACCTGTGCAATAACCAATGCCATCATCGGTGTTCTGAATTTGTTGTAATAGGGAAGGTTATTAAATAAAAATTCATTGATAAAAAAGTTGCGACCAAGACCCAACAATATTGAAACCAACAGCGTAACAAAACCGAAAATGGCCCACCAATAATTGAGTTTAGCAAATGTATCGGAAGGCTTTTCTCTCACCCAAACCAAGGCTACTACCATGCCCAATATGAATAAAAAAATCAGGGTTGCTCCCATATAAACTGGTCCGCTGGTAAACTGTAAGTCTCCAAAATACAAGGGTAAAGGTCTATCACCAAAATCCTCATCTTTTACATATTCGGCCGTACTACCTCCTTTAAATCCAGGAACCAAGAGGGTAAACGTTTCATCAACCCCATAACTCCAAGAAAATGCATACCCAATATCCAATCCTTGTTTCGCAACCTGACTGCCTTTCTGGCTATTGTCTGATTCTACTGCCGATCCACCCCGCATCGTTGATTTTGCATATTCATTTGTATCGGACAATTTTCCAATACAAGTCAAAACTGACAATCCCATCGCAAATACTGCAATTCCTGTCGTTATTCCCGCATGTCTAAACGATTTGTTTTTAATTGCCGAAACCCATTCAACCATAAAATACAAGCCAACCATTATACCTGCATAGTAGGCTATTTGGTAGTGAAAATAGTTAACGACCATTCCAAAGAAAAGAGCCGTAATTGCCGCACCCAAAAGATATTTTTTTCTACTCAACAGCACCAATCCGGCAAGTACACCTGGCATAGCTCCCATAGCCAATACCTTGGTTATGTGCCCCGCTTCGTAACTCGATATACTGAAAGTCATAAAGGCGTATCCAATGGCGGCGGCGGCGGCGAATAATTGATCCACTTTGAGCGATAGCAACAATATAAACATGCTAAGCATGGCAACAAATAAAAAATTATAGGGTGTTTTAACCCCTCCGAATAATTCGATTACCTTGAATTTAAGCAATAGGCTCGATTGCTCAACCCCCGTAATTAAACCAGAAGGCATTCCTGAAAATAGTCGGTCGTTCCAATTGGGTAATTGGCCAGTCGTTTCTTTAACCCCTTCAGCAGCGTAACGCATCAAACGTACCTGTTGCATATCACCTTGCTTTAACACCATCCCTTGCTCCGGAGGGGCAAGAAATAAAATGGTCAAACACCAAAAACCCAGGACGAAAACTATAAAAAAAACTGCTTGCTTGAGAAAATTCTGATTTATATTCATGGGTTTGTTGGGCGAATTTCAGCAATTTGGATTAAAACATAGATAGTATCTTGTAAAAATTTTGTCGTGGATTCGGAATTTGTTATTTACAGCGTACTCATCTGGTCCAATTCCTTTATCACTGAATTAGGCCACCACCATGCAATTGCTGGCCAAACCTAATTCTGGATTATATCAATGACTACAGGCCTGTAGAATGGGTTAAATTTGGTGGCTTTAGAATGCATTGAAAATGAGAAACGAAAAACCGTATAGAAAAAACCTACTGATTTCCAATCACATGAAAATGTAAGTCTTTTAATAGATAAGTGTATTTTTGTAACCATGCAAAGAGATACCCTAATTTTCGATTTAATCCAACAAGAATTGCAACGACAAACTGAAGGAATCGAACTCATTGCCAGTGAAAATTTTGTCAGTAAACAGGTAATGGAAGCAGCGGGTTCTGTTCTCACCAATAAATATGCCGAAGGGTTGCCCAACAAACGGTATTACGGAGGCTGCGGTGTGGTTGATCAAATTGAACAATTGGCAATCGACCGCTTGAAGGAATTGTTTACGTGTGATTGGGCCAATGTTCAACCCCATTCGGGAGCCCAAGCCAATGCAGCTGTAATGTTGGGTGTTTTAAAGCCCGGTGATAAAATTTTGGGCTTTGATTTAAGTCATGGAGGCCATTTAACACACGGAAGTCTGGTTAACTTTTCAGGTAAATTGTATACCCCCAGTTTTTATGGGGTAGAAGAAGATAGCGGATTGATAAACTGGAATAGGGTAGAAGAAATTGCCCGCCGCGAAAAACCCAAATTGTTAATTTGCGGCGCCAGTAGTTATTCTCGCGACTGGGATTATGCCAGGCTAAGGGCAATTGCAGATTCGGTGGGTGCTCTTTTGTTGGCAGATATTTCTCACCCTTCAGGACTAATAGCCAAAGGTCTCTTAAACAATCCCATACCCCATTGTCATATTGTAACAAGCACTACACACAAAACATTGCGGGGTCCGCGGGGTGGTATTATTATGATGGGAAAAGATTTTGCCAATCCATGGGGAGAAAAAAATGCCAAAGGGGAGATTAAAATGATGAGTGCAGTATTGGACGGTGCGGTATTCCCAGGAACCCAAGGGGGGCCTTTAGAACACATTATTGCTGCTAAAGCCATTGCTTTTGGCGAAGCATTAACACAAGAGTTCGAACGCTATGGAAAACAAGTGATTGCAAACGCCCAAGCACTTTCAAGATCAATGATTAATCGTGGATATTCGATTATTTCAGGAGGTACAAACAATCATTTAATGCTCATTGATTTGAGGAGCAAAGGCAATGAATTTACGGGGAAATTGGCCGAAAACACCCTGGTAAAGTGTGACATTACCATTAATAAAAATACCGTTCCTTTCGAAACTAGGAGTCCTTTTGTTACATCGGGAATGCGTTTGGGGACAGCTGCAATAACAACCCGTGGATTAAAAGAAAACCAAATGGATACCATCGCTGACTTAATTGACAAGGCCTTGATGAGCCACAACAACGATTTACGTTTGTCTGGGATTAAAAAAGAGGTTCGCGCACTAATGTCTCAATTCCCACTGTACAATTAAGATCTGATTTGCCTTGTTTTCTGATACCAATCTATTATTTCTCGACGAAAAAGTAAATACCCAGCCAAAACAAAGTACAAGGCTGTGGAGATTACCAAACCATTGATTGATTTTAATCCGAGCCAATTTTCAACCAAAATAAAGGAAAATAGACCAATAAAAACCAGATACGCTAAGGTTTTACAATGCAATTTATTCCATACAAATCCTGCAGTTCTTTGCGTTTTTACGATACTAGCCAATGCAAAAACAAACTGTGTTAAAACGCAACCCACAGCGGCAGCCAAGGCTCCAAACCTAGGAATTGCAATGGCATTCACTACTACATTCAGAACCACACAACCCAACGACAATATAGCCAACCAGCGAACATACCCTGCAGCCGTCAAATACGTTCCAAATACATGAACTGTGGCCATGGGTATAAAAGCGATCATCAACACCTTAAATATCTGTGATGTGGTTCGAATTTCATCTTCAATACGGGACGCTTTGTGATACATTAACTGCATTAAAGAAACGTCAAAAAACCAAGCAGCCAATGCTGCCGCAAATGCCACCCATATCACCAAGCGGAAACCCGTCCATATCAGCCTAGTATTGTCTTCTTTAAAGGTAATTCGACTCGTAAATTGTGGCAGTAATTGGGTACTTAGCAAGGTGCTAAAAATCAAAGCTGCATCGAGTAAGCGGTATCCCTTTGCGTATAAACCCACCTGATAAAAACCATTGTCAGCTCCAGGAAAAAAATTATTCTCAGGTGAAAAACTTCGAATCATTTGAATGTCTATGCGCGTAAATACGCTCATAGAAAAAGCCATCAGAGCAAACCAAGCAATTTTTTGAAGCCATTGCTTGTAGGATTCTGTTTGGAATTGATTGGTTAATGTAGAAAAATTCTTTGTCGATAGCGCAGAATTGTCAATACTGGGGTTTAAGTTATTGGATACAAAGGTTTGGAGTTTGACAACACTCAGGGGGTTTTGTTTCCAAAACACTAAAATGCACCCAAGCAGAACTGCACCTGCATAACCTGCAAACTGGGCCAGCAAAAACAACCGAATTCCACCAATCTCCACAAAAAGCTCTGGCAGAAATACCAAGAAAAGTGAACAGGTTATGAGTGCCACCAAGCGATCTGAAACACTAAGCCAACTATCGGAAATAAAACGCTGCCTACCTTGGAGAATTGCCCGTAAAAGCATGACGATTGATGCCAATACTTGGTTTAGAACTACCCAAGCCAATAACTCAAGGGTGAGAGAAAAATACCAGCCTACAATACCTACTAGCAGAACGTACAATGTTCCCAAATACAAACGCAATCGTAGAATTCTCTTTAAATGAATCAAACGTCCAGAAGAAGCAATTTCTTTCGATATGTATGTGTTGAGTCCTGCATCTAATAATACTGCAAACAATACACCCAAATTAAACAATACACCATATTGTCCATACCAAACATCTCCCAAACGCATTTGCATTTCACGTTCTATCCCCAAAATCCACAGTGGCTTTACCAACCAATTCAGAAGCTGAAGCCAAACCAAATTTTTAAGAAATACGCGCTGCATGGGCAAATATTCGCAAACAAAAATAAGGTCTGCTGTTTTGCGAAGATACGGGAAAAATTTACGGATTTGGGCGTATGCATTGCGTTTTCATTCACCCTTCCAAGCTGCCAACGAACCAATATTTTGTGTATTATCTTTGCAACTGTGCACAATCTTGAACCGCATTTCGCATGGCTAAATCTATATTCTGCTTCACAAGATGAGCGTTCCCCATTTTATGAACGATCCTATAATGAATTCTTTTTTGACAAAACTGTTTACAACTATTTTATACATCCCCAATGGGATAATTTTGGCTCCAATACCCTGTATATCAAAATTTTATTTGCTGATTATCAATCACGATTCGCCATCATCGAAATGATCGGTGAATGGAACGATGCACTCTATAATGATATCATGATGCTCAAACGTGAAGTACTGGAAATATTAGGAAAAGAAGGAATTAACAAGTATATTCTTGTGGGCGAAAATGTTATGAATTTTCATGCTTCCGACGACAGTTACTACGAAGAATGGTTTCAGGATGTAGAAGACGGATGGATTACTTTGCTCAATTTCAGACAGCATGTAATCGATGAATTTCGCCGAGAACGTATCGATTACTACATAAACTTTGGGGGTGAATTAGATGATATTGCATGGCGCAAACAATCGCCAAGAGATCTTTTTGGAATGGTAGATGGAATTTTAAGCCGCAGATTACAATAATACTTTGGGTATACTGATAAACGAAAAGTATCAAAAAAAGAATTGCACACCCGCACAATGTCACCAAAATCGACTTGTCTGTTACTATGGGATTAACCTTCCCTAAAACAGGGATAAAATATGAAAACATTGAGGATTTTAAACTGTTATACTTATAAATAGTACCCAGTATCAAACATCAACAACCAATGAATCAACATATCGAAAAAATTAGAAACTCCATAGCTCCTTTAAGAGAAGAAATAATCAATCATAAGGTTTATTCTGCCATCAAAGACATAGACGATTTAAGGTTGTTTATGCACTATCATGTTTATGCCGTTTGGGACTTTATGTCTTTGCTAAAAACACTTCAAAATAACTTGACATGTACTGTCGTTCCATGGTTTCCAAAAGGCTCCGCAGACACTCGATACTTGATCAACGAAATAGTTGTTGGCGAAGAATCCGATATTGATTTAAGTGGTATAAGAAAAAGTCACTTTGAATTATACTTAGATGCAATGAAACAATGTGGTGCTGACACATCTCATATTAAAAATTTTATAACTACACTAAAAAATACAGGCGACTTCAAATCAGCATTTGTTTCCTCTGGGACTCCAAAAGAAGCATCAGATTTTGTGGACTTTACCTTCGACATTATTGGCAGTAACAAATATTATTTGCAATCAGCAATATTCACATTTGGACGTGAAGATCTTATCCCGGGTATGTTTATTTCAATTGTCAACGACATTCATAAAAATTTCCCCGGTAGCATCTCCATTTTCAAGTATTACCTCGAAAGACATATAGAAGTTGACGGTGACCACCACAGCCATCTTGCCTTACAAATGACATCAAACCTTTGTGGTGAAAACGAGCAATTCTGGCAAGAAGCAGAACAAGCAACCATTGAATCTCTGAAAAAACGTATTGCACTTTGGAATGGCGCCTACAATCAAATCACAAACAGGGCCACTGCCCATAAAAGCATGTCCCTGACAACCGAAGGATAAGGGCAGTGAAAAGTTAAATCGTGGAGTTTAACCATTCAATTTCAAACTGAAAAAAAATAAGAAACACCATGGGCCGCGATACGTTCGGATCGATTACAATTTCAACAACTGCGGTTTAACACTTTCATGGGGTAAATCCTTTCCTTTGAAAACCTTTTTTTGGGCATCAAATACCCTTAAAAATTATAAAAAAAGCAATGCGGCCGCTTTGCGGATTTCCCCGTTGGCAATTAAACTTTTTGCCACTGAATGCTTTGTGCCTTCAACCAAAATGGTTTTTGCTTCATCCATTTCTTCCTTGCTTGGCCTTTCTAAAAGCCCTGCCAATTTCCCCAAATCATTTGCACTTAATACCTTGCTTTGAATAACATGGTTTGGCAAAGCGTCATACCCGAGGGTTTTTGTCATCGGTTGGTCTAATTGAAACATGTTTTCAGCACCCGTTTTGCAATACCATGAACCCACCATACGGCCCACCAATAACATTTTAAAAGGATCAATGATGCCGTCTTCGCCCAGTACTTCTTTCTGAATATGGATGCGCAATACCTGCGCCATAATCAATTTCCCAGATCCACCAATATCGCCAAATTCCTTGATATCAATAACTTTACATTCCATTTGAACAGGTGATTCGGCCACGCGCAAGGGCCTAACTAAATCCGAAGAAATACCCGTAAAACCTGCTTTTTCAAACTCGCTCACGCCATGTTCCCAGGGAGCTGCGGTAACATTCATTTGCTCAACCATATCTTGCGTTACAACATTCACGACCACTTCTCGCACAGCTTTTGCATTTAAAAATGTTTGTTTGGGGATACCGTCCCGGCCACTGTTGTTGGGGGAAAATACTACAACTGGTGGATTAACACTAACCACATTAAAAAAACTGAACGGTGCCAAGTTGGGTCTGCCATCTACATCTACGGTACTGGCAAAACAAATGGGACGCGGACCCACACTACCCAATAAATACTGATGCAATTGCCTTAAAGGGGTATTCTCTGGATCAATGATAATGTGCTGTTGATTCATCAATATGGTGTTGGATGGTTGTGAACTCCTCACTTCAAAATTAGTTTTAAAGTGGCATTTAATTCGCACATTTAAAAAATAGTGATTTGTAAAAAACCACAATTAAAGGGAATGACCCATTTTCATTTTCTTGGTATTGAGATATTTTGAATTGTGTGGGTTTGAGGTCACCAAAAGGGGAATATTTTCTACAATTTCTAATCCATAACCCATCAATCCTGTTCTTTTCTTGGGATTATTGCTCATTAAACGTATTCGTTCAACTCCTAAATCACGAATAATTTGGGCTCCCACACCATAATCACGTTCATCCATATCAAAGCCCAATTTTTCATTGGCCTCCACAGTATCCAAACCTTCCTCTTGCAATTTATAAGACCTCAATTTGTTCAGTAACCCAATGCCTCGACCTTCCTGGTTCATATAGACAACCAAGCCTTTTCCTTCAGATTCTATCAATTCCATGGCTTTTTGCAATTGTTCCCCGCAATCACACCTGCAACTTCCAAAAATATCGCCAGTAAGACAACTGCTGTGAACGCGCACAAGAACTGCTTCACCTGGTTTCCAAGTTCCTTTAATGAGAGCCAAATGCTCTTGCCCAGTATCTTTTTGGCGATAGGCCACCAAATCAAAATCACCCCATTTTGTGGGCAATTGAACAACAATTTCTCTTTGAATAAGGGACTCGTTTTTGAGACGATATGCAATTAAATCCTCAATCGATATGATTTTGAGCGATAACTCTTTGGCGATTTGCAATAAATCATTGAGACGAGCCATTTCACCATCCTCTTTCAAAATTTCCACAATACAACCTGCGGGTTCGAAACCTGCCAATACCGACAAGTCTATCGCAGCTTCGGTATGGCCAGCCCGACGCAATACCCCTCCACTTTTAGCAACCAAGGGAAAAATATGTCCTGGTTTACCCAATTCAATGGGTTGGGTATTGGGATTAATTAAGGCTAGAATGGTTTTGGATCGGTCAGAAGCACTGATACCTGTTGTGCAACCATAGCCGAGCAAATCTACAGATACCGTAAACGCCGTTTCGTGGGTTGCTGTATTCTTATTTACCATCATTTCTATTCCAAGTGTTTGACAGCGTTCTTCGGGCAATGGAACACAAATGAGACCCCTTCCTTTTGTGGCCATGAAATTTACGAGTTCAGGAGTCATATTTCTTGCTGCAGTTAGAAAATCGCCTTCATTTTCTCGATGGCTATCATCTACAACAATCACAACTCTACCCGCTTGAATTTCTGTAATCGCTTCTTCGATTGTATTGAGAAAAATTCTACTGTTCTTATGCTCCGAATCCTTTACTTTTTTCATTGAATTGCAAAGTTATGAAGGTTTTATGACACGAAAACAATTGCAATCCATTTATGTTTAATTATTATTGAGTTAAGATTAGTCCCAATGTTACCCTCTAAAAAAGATATAAAAGCTTTCTGCTTGGTCTCCCTTGAGGACATGATAATTGAATTTAGCGCATCTATCAAAGAAATTCAACTGGGCATGTTTGAAGAAACAAAAAGTTCTGTGGGTGATAAATTTGAGACTACCCGCACCCAATATCAGCGAGAAATAGAACGCTTAACGATTCAATTGGCCAACTCCCACACAACTAAAATACGTATTCTTTCGATGGGTGATAGCGAATCTATAGCGGTTGGAGAAGGTTCGCTTATTCAACTCAAATCTGGTGCCAACAGTCTCATGATTTATCTTGCTGCAGCGATGGGAACACTAATATTCAATGGTCATCCTTTGCATGTAATTTCAATACAATCGCCTCTTGGAACCGCCTTAATGGGCAAAAAAAAGGGAGACTCATTCAAATTCAACGCAATCAATTATTCTATTGAAGAATTACAATAATTAATCCTTTAAGATCATCCTAAGTTTATTCAGTACCTTGTCTGCATTGGGCAACATCTCAGCTTCCAAAGTGATGTTAAGCGGAACAGCAGGCAAATCAAGACTTCCCATTGTATAGATAGGGGCATCCAAATACTCAAAACACTGTTGAGAAATCCGACCTGCCAGTGACTCGGCAAAGCTATTAAGAAGGGTTTCTTCTGTCAATATCAATACTTTTCCATGCGTCTTAACCATGTCTACCACAGAACTTTCATCGAAAGGGGCAAGGGTTCTCAAATCTAAAATGGAAACTTGTCCTGACATATTTTTTGCAGCACCCAAGGCCCAGTGCACGCCCATTCCGTATGTTATAACCGCAACTGAATTGCCATTTTTCACCGCTTCTTCGTTGGCTTCCAAAACAATCCGAGCTTTGCCAAATGGGATAATATACGCCTCGTCTGGCTCAGGTGTCTTGGCTTCTTCAGTGCCCACAACCTTACTCCAATACAGGCCTTTGTGCTCAAATATTACCACGGGATTGGGGTCGTAATACGCTGATTTTATCAAACCTTTCAAATCTGCAGCATTGCTTGGATAGGCAATTTTAATTCCTTTAATAGGCAAAATAGAACTTTCGACCGATCCACTGTGGTATGGGCCACCCCCTCCATATGCCCCCGTAGGCACCCTAATAACGCAAGAAACAGGATATTTCCCCATACTCAAGTAAGCACTTTTACTCAATTCTGTAACCAACTGATTTATCGCTGGCCAAATATAATCGGCAAATTGAATTTCCACAATGGGTCGAGCACCCACAGCACTCATACCCGCAGTACTTCCGACAATATAGGCTTCTTGTATGGGGGTGTTAAATACCCTTTTATTCCCATATTTTTCTGCTAGGGTAGCGGCTTCACGAAATACACCGCCCAAACGATAGCCTACATCCTGTCCGTACAAGAGGGACTCGGGATGTTTTTTTAAGATTTCATCCACAGCATGCAAAGCCGCATCTACCATCATTATGGTTTCAGCACCCTCAGGAGAACGATTTCCCAATTCCTCGGAAATGTCAGTGGGCGCAAAAACGTGCAACATGAGTGAATCAGGTGAAGGATCAGCGGCAAGTTTGGCTCGCTCAAATTGTTCGTTGACCAATGCACTGGCTCTCAATTGAATTTCGCCAAGGGATTCCTCTGTTTCTGCTAGGTTAATCAGCAACTCTTTCATGCGAGGCAAAGGATCTTTTTGTCTGTGCTTTTCTAAATCATCTCGATACCACTCACTTCGAACACCACTGGTATGGTGACCTAGCAAGGGGACCTTTACATGCACCAACATTGGAGATCGTTCTGATCGAACATATTCAATGGCCTTGGCCATTTCGTCATAACACTGAACAAAATCACTCCCGTTTATGCGTATTCTGCGCATTCCCTTGAAACCCAAAGCATAATCAAAGGCATCCATTGCCCGCATTTCATCGGCGCTGGCAGAAATGCCCCAATCATTGTCTTGTATCAAAAATACTATCGGTAACTTATGCAATACCGCCATTTGAAAAGCCTCTGCCACCTCTCCCTCGGTTACAGATCCATCCCCCAAAGAACACAAAACAATGGGTTTCTCAGCCCCACGCAACAAGCCTTGACTTTCTAAATATTTCAAACCATGGGCTGCTCCTGTAGCCGGTATAGCCTGCATGCCAGTAGCACTGCTTTGGTGAGGCATTTTGGTCGTATTGGGTCGATTCAAAGATGGGTGTGCATAATACGTTCTACCCCCGCTAAAAGGATCTTCTGCTTTGGCTAACAATTGCAACATAAGATCGTAGGCTTGCATACCCATCGCCAACAACATAGATTCATCACGGTAATAAGGGAACGCATAATCAATATTTTTTAAATGGAATGCCGTGGCAATTTGGATGGCTTCATGGCCTTGAGAAGTGCTGTGGACATATTTTGCTATTTGTCGATTCTCCTCATACACATTTGCCATAGATCGGGCTGTACACATAATTTCCCAAGCCTTAAGCAGAATTTCTTTGCCTACCATAATTTCAACTGCAAGTTTACGGAAATTAACCCGCAGGTTTTTGATTCAAAAATCTAAATTATACTGCAAAGAAGTCATTATACAATAACCGTTCTTAAATTGTTTGTTATATTGCGAAAGTATACATCCGATATTGCCTATGAAACAAACTTTCATTGTACCTCTTTTCATGCTATTTTTTTCCATGCCAGGAAACGCGCAAATCCTTTTAAAAGATTCTACACCTCCCCGACAAGTATATCGAATTGGAGAAGTTAGCATTATACAAAATCGCCTCAAAGAAAAACTCAAAGAATCACCGCTGACTGTCGAAAGCATGGGAGCCCAAAGTATTAAAGAAACCCCTGCAAGTGATTTTTATGAAGCACTAGGCCACCTCAAAGGAGTTGATGTTACGAGTGCCAGTTTGGGATTTAGAATTATCAATACCCGGGGATTCAATAGCACCAGCCCTGTAAGAACACTCCAATTAATTGATGGCGTAGATAACCAATCTCCCGGACTTAACTTCTCTTTGGGAAATTTTTTGGGCGCGAGTGAATTGGATGTACTGAATCAAGAAATTGTAGTGGGTGCATCCAGTGCTTATTATGGTCCAGGTGCTTTTAATGGTGTAATTTCAATGACCACCAAAGACCCTTTTAAATACCAAGGACTACAACTAAAACAAAAGATAGCCGAGCGGGGTTTGACCGAAACTGCCATCCGTTATTCAAAAGCTTTTGGTGGGAAGCCTGGACAAGAAAAATGGGCAATGAAGGCCAATTTATATTATATGAAAGCCTATGATTGGGTGGCCGACAATATGGATGCATCGAAATCTGGCGGGCCGATAGATCAAATAAACAACAAACTCAACCCAGGGGGTTACGATGCTGTAAACCGGTATGGTGACGAAATATTGCGCCCCGGTGAAAATGATGCAACCGCAAAATCACAAATGGTAGACTATCCAGGGTTAATGCGTTTCAACCGACAAGGGTATGCCGAAAAAGATATTGTAGATTATAATACCTATAATTTTAAAACCTCGTTAATGGCCGCCTTTCGTCCCAAACACGATAGTCCGAGGCAATTTGAATACCAAATAAATTATGGGATGGGAACAACTGTTTATCAAGGAGATAATCGGTATAGCCTTCGCGACATCAAATTTTTGCAGAATCGTATAGAATACAAAGATAGAAATGGATTTTTGAGAGCCTATTCTACAAACGAAGATGCAGGCAAAACCTATGATGCCGTTTTTACAGCTTTGCTGATGCAGAAATATGCCAAACAAGACGATTTATGGGGAGGCGATTACTATTCGCTTTGGAGAAAATACTTTGTGCCAAAAGTAAAAAAAATCTCAGGCTTCCCTCCGGGTGATTGGGGAACCAATCCCAACTGGTTTAAAGAATTAGATGCCATCCTTGCACAACATCAAGACTCTTTGTTTATATGGCACGAACAATGCGCCAATTTGGCCGACCGGAAAAATGACTGGCAAGGTCTGCAACATTCTATACAACCCAATACTTACAAGCGTTTTGCTCCAGGTACAGAACGATTTGATAGTCTAAAAAATGCCATTACCACATTGAGAAGTTTTGGTCAGGGTGGCAGTGGATTTTACGATAAGAGTGGGCTTTACCACATTCAAGGGGAACATCGCTTTAATTTACGAAACAACATTTCACTCACATTGGGATTCTCCAACAGATTGTACAGACCAAACTCGATGGGAACGATATTTTCTGATACCAATAATAGAAAAATAAAAAATCAAGAATCTGGTATTTACGGAGGTTTGGAACGTAGGTCTAAAGACAACAAACTCAAATTTAACGCCACAGCACGGGTAGATAAAAATCAGAACTTTCCCTTCATTTTCTCCCCCGCCGCTTCATTGGTATATACACCCGATAAAATTACATATTATAGAATGAGTTTGTCAGCCGGGGTTCGAAATCCTACATTGGCAGATCAATACTTGTACTATAACGTGGGAAGAGCGATTTTGCTCGGAAACATATCGGGTTACGACAGTTTGGTTACCTTAAAATCTTTATACGACGCTTTGAGCGGCCTTACTACGCGATTGGAAAAATTAGATTGGTTTAACGTTTCCCCAGTTCGTCCTGAAAAAGTAAAAAGCATAGAAATGGGCTATAAGTCATTCTTGTTAAATAATACGTTAAATATCGATGCAAGCGCATACTTTAGTTATTACCAAGACTTTATTGGTTACAAAATTGGCATTGATCCAACCATCGACTACAGCATTAATTATATCAGTGGCGGACAAGTATATCGCATTGCCACCAATGCTGAAACCAGTGTGACAACCACCGGTATAAGTATCGGATCCAATTATTTCTTTGCCAAAAATTATACCGCTGGAATAAATTATTCATACAATCAATTGCACAAAAAAGACAGCCTCGATCCTATCATTCCTGCATTTAATACACCAAAAAATAAATATAATTTGTCGCTTTCTGGTCAAAATATTAGTATCAGAAAATGGAGGATGCACCATTTTGGATTCAGTGTAAACTATAAATGGATTCAAGGATTTACCTTTGAAGGAAGCCCTCAATTTACAGGAAATGTCCCTACTTATTGGCTATTGGATGCAATGATATCCAAGACTATTCCGAAATATGGAGCCATGATTAAAATGGGTGCGAGCAATATTACTAACAATATGACAATGCAAGTTTATGGTGGTCCAAGAATTGGAAGAATGGCTTACTTTACCCTGTATTTAGACATGTAAATTTCTTATTGTTATTTTTACTCATTATCTCTATGTTTGTAAAAAAATAATATACACATTATGAAAAAAACCCTACTAACCTCATTAATTATTTTTATGCTATCAGGCTCTTTTGCCCAAATTAAATATGTGGACAAAGTTTTAAGTGCCGACAAAATCAAAATTACCAAAAATACTGCTTATGGTGACAACTACACAGTAATTACTGGAACGCCAACTTTGGCCAGCAAAATAATGCCAATGTTAATGGATATTTACGAACCCCAAGACGGTGCCAGCAAAAGACCCTTGATTCTTTTTTCACACACAGGTTCTTTTTTACCACGCTATTCTAATAATTCTCCCGTTGGCTACAAAGATGATAGTGCAACAGTGGCTTTGTGTATGGAATTGGCCCAACGTGGATACGTGGTGGCTTCTTTTACCTATCGAATGGGGTGGAATCCTGCCGCTGCGACTGTCGATTTGCGCAAGCAAGGCATCATCAATGCTGCTTATAAAGGCGTTCAAGATTTGGCAACCTGTATTCGTTACTGGAAAAGAAGTGTAAAAGAAGCTGGTAATCCCTATAATATTGATACCACCAAAATTGCTGTGGGTGGTAATGGTACTGGTGGTTATATCGCAAGTGCTTATGCTAGTCTTGATCGTCAAAGCGAAATTAAAGTTACCAAATTTCGGGACGCTTCTTCGGGTAAATACATGGTAAATGATACCATGTGGGGTAACCTCGCAGGTCTTGGTATAGACAATCCAGCCATAGGTATGTTCTGTAAGTCTAATCACGCTGGATATACTTCAAATTCTAAAGTGGCTTTTTGTGTAGGTGGTGCTGTTGGTGACTCCTCATGGATAGAGAAAGGTGAAATTCCCTTGATTTGGAGCCATTCGGTGATGGATCCTTTTGCTCCCTACACCACTGGAATTGTAAATGTGCCAGGCACAACATTGCAAGTAGTTGAAGTAAGTGGTGGATACGATGCCATGGCTCGTTGTCAACGTTTAGGCAATACTGCTCCCTACAAAGGGAAAGTAATGGATGATTATACCCGTTCAATCAATAAATTGAACAAGGGTATTGACGGATTGTATCCAATTGCGGGCATCGCTAACGCTTCTGGACCCTACGAATGGTACGATACTGCAAAAATAAAATTATTGCCAAACCCTCCTTACAATCCTCCCGTGATTTTGGCAGGAATTAAGGCATCAAACCCCATGTGGAGCAAAGCAAAAGCCATGAGATATATTGACACCGTTATGGGTTATATGGCGCCACGTATTGCTATAAGCTTAGGATTGGTTACTTCAGTTGGTATAGAAAATTCAAACTTGGCTACGAATGTAACCTTAGCGCCTAATCCTGCTAAGAACCAATTAATCATCCACAACAACTGGGATAACCGCGTATTATTAGGTGCAAGCTTAGTAGATGTTACAGGTAAAGTAATTCGTGAATTTGCAATTTCCAGCAACCACAATGTATTTGAATTGAATGTTCCTACAGGTATTTATGTAGTAAGAATGCAGTTCAACGATGGCGTTGGAAGCAGTAAATTAATGGTTGATTAACTACTAAATCCGATCTAGGTCGGTTGAATACATACTCTAAAGAGGGAATAGCCTATTGGCCATTCCCTCTTTTTTCATTACACCCTTAATACTGCTAAATACAAACTGGATTGGAATCAGGTATCACTTACCCTGAGCTTCTTTATCAATCTGATTTGAAAGTTATACCTGTAAATTTCTCCTCAACCATTCAATAAAAACTGCGCTTAGGCCCAAAACACTTCTTTCCTTTACATAGGAATTCAGTAAGTTTGTACTTTTTCTGTTTACCGACGAATGTATCCTACACTCAAACAATTGAATTGGCCTGCGATCGAAACCGAAATATTGGCTTTTTGGGAGCGTGAATCTGTGTTTCAGCAAAGCATCGATCAACGCAGCAATTCCCCAAATTTCACTTTTTTCGAAGGACCGCCAAGTGCCAACGGAATGCCAGGAATTCACCATGTAATGTCCAGAGCAATTAAAGATATTTTCTGCAGATACAAAACCCAACAAGGCTTTCGTGTCGGACGAAAAGCGGGATGGGATACCCATGGATTGCCAATTGAACTTCAAGTAGAAAAAAGGCTAGGAATTAAAAAAGAAGATATTGGTACCAAAATTTCGATGGAAGATTTTAACCGCGAATGCCGAAAAGATGTTTTAATTTTCAAAGACAAATGGGACGAATTGACCAAACAAATTGGCTATTGGGTAGACCTAGATGATCCCTATGTAACTTACGAAAATAACTACATCGAAAGTTTGTGGCACTTGCTAAAAAAGCTTCACGAAAAAAAATATCTGTACAAAGATTTTACCATTCAACCATTCTCTCCTGCAGCAGGTACGGGTCTTTCTAGCCATGAATTGAACCAACCAGGCACCTACCTAAATGTTAAGGATACCAGCGTCGTGGCACAATTCAAGGTTCTGGGTTCGCAAAACGAATACTTATTGGCTTGGACCACAACCCCTTGGACTCTGCCGAGCAATACTGCATTGGCGGTTGGCAAAAATATTGATTACGACCAAATTGAAACATACAATCCCTATACTGGCAAACGTATCAATGTCATAATGGCTTCGGCCTTGATAAAAAATTACTTCAGCGCTGAGGGATCTAAAGCCAATATCGAAGACTACACCATACAACAAAAAATTCTTCCTTGGAAAAAATTGGGTACTCTAAAAGGAAGCGAACTGGCCGGTACCCGCTATGAGCAACTTCTTCCCTATGCACAACCCGAAGAAGGCGATGCCTTTCGGGTCATTATCGGCGATTTTGTGTCCACTGAAGATGGAACAGGTATTGTTCACATCGCTCCAAGTTTCGGAGCGGATGACTATAAAAGCGCCCGTGAAAATGGTATTGGATCGCTCACCCTAGTGGATAAAAAAGGAAGATTTTTGGATTGTGTGACTGATTTCGCAGGTGAATACGTCAAAGAAGCCTACCTCTCTGATGAAGAAAAAACAGCAGAAACCAAAAAACAAGGGCGTGAAAAATATCTCGGTGTTGATGAACGCATTTCCATAAAACTCAAACATGAGAACAAAGCGTTTAAGGTTGAAAAATATGAACACACATACCCGCATTGCTGGAGAACCGATAAACCCATTCTTTATTATCCTCTAGAAAGCTGGTTTATTCGAACGACTGCTGTAAAAGATCGCTTAATCGAACTCAATAAAACCATTCACTGGAAACCTGCTTCAACCGGTGAAGGCCGTTTTGGAAATTGGCTTGAAAACTTGGTTGATTGGAACCTCTCACGTTCACGATTTTGGGGAACCCCTTTACCCATATGGCGAACAGACGATGGCAGTGAAGAACTCTGTATTGGCAGCATCCCAGAGTTGTGTCAAGAAATCGAAAAAGCCAATGCAATCCTCGGACTCCAACAATCTGCTCACAAAGACAACCTCGACCTTCACAGACCCTTTGTAGATGAAATTACTTTGGTGAGCCCAAATGGTAAACCCATGACACGAGAGCTCGACCTCATAGACGTCTGGTTTGATTCGGGTGCAGTGCCCTATGCACAATGGCACTACCCATTTGAAAATCAAAGTGTTTTAAAAACCAATTTCCCAGCTGATTTTATTGCTGAAGGGGTAGATCAAACCCGGGGTTGGTTTTTTACAATGCACGCTTTGAGCACACTTCTTTTCGATTCTGTTGCCTTTAAAAATGTCATTGCCAATGGTTTGGTTCTCGATAAAAATGGCAATAAAATGAGCAAACGTCTGGGCAATGCGATAGACCCTTTTGAAACCGTTTCCAAATATGGCGCCGATGCAGTTCGGTGGTATATGGTAACAAATGCGCAACCTTGGGACAATCTAAAATTTGATATTGAGGGTGTGATAGAATCTCAGCGAAAGTTTCTCGGGACCTTCTACAATACGTATAGTTTTTTTGCCATCTACGCCAATCTTGATCATTATGTATTTGACAAATACAATCCTGTTGAAATTTCTCACCTCCATGAAATGGATCACTGGATTTTAAGTAAATTGTATTCTTTACAACAGGAAGTTGAAACCGCATTGAACGATTTCGATCCCACAGGGGCCGGACGAGCGATTGAAGATTTTGTAGGGATTCAATTGAGTAACTGGTATGTGCGGTTATCAAGACGCAGGTTTTGGAAAGGTGAAATGAATGCCGACAAACAAGCTGCATACGAAACCCTGTATCGCTGCCTAAATACACTAACCCAGCTTTGTGCCCCAATTATCCCTTTTTTTTCCGATTGGCTTTTTCGGGCACTCAACCAAACAACAATTGCCAATGGAAATTTACCCAAGAGTGTCCATCTCACGGATTGGCCAAAATCGCATTCAGTGGCAATAAATAAAGACCTGGAAAGAAGTATGTCTGTCGCTCAAACAGTTTGTAGCTTGGTTTTAAGCCTTCGAAAAAAAGAAAAAATCAAGGTTCGACAACCCCTTCAAAAAATACTTCTTCCGGCAGATGATTCAGAACAAATGAAGATGATCTCCCGCATGCAATCCCTGATTTGTGTTGAAGTAAATGTAAAAGAAATAGAATTTGTATCCGCCAATCATCCCAGTTTGGTAAAGCGCATCAAACCAAATTTCAAAACATTGGGTAAAAAGCTAGGACAAGACATGAAAGCCATGGCATCTTTTATTCAAAATTTTAGCCAAGATCAAATTCGCAGCATCGAAAATGAAGGAAAAATTTCATTTTTTTTTCAGGGTCAAGAAACAGATTTATTGCTTGAAGACGTGGATATATCCACCCAAGATATGCCAGGATGGTTGTTGGCTCATGAAAATGGAACTACAGTGGCCTTAGATATAAATATTACGGAGGAATTGCACCTAGAAGGAATGGCGCGAGAATTTGTAAACCGCATTCAAAATCTTCGCAAAGAATCAGAATTTGCGCTCACAGATAGAATCCACATCTATTATAATGGAAATGAATTGCTCACAAAAAGCGTGAACCATTTTAAATCTTATATTTGTGATGAAGTATTGGCTTTGTCAATGCAAAAAACCGAAAAACCCCTTTCGCATTTGATCGATGTATATGAAAACAGCGTTCAAGTGTCGTTAATTAAAGTCTAAATCATGGAAAAAGAAAAATCCCGCTACAACGACGATGAGTTAACTGAATTTAAAGAACTCATTCTAACGAAATTAGACATTTCTAAAAAAGAATTTAGAACAATTCAGGCCAATCTGAAGGACGGTAACGAAAATGGTTCTGACGGAACAAATAATAATTACCTAACCCTCGATGACGGAGCCGATACATTTGAAAAAGAAAACTTGAATCACTTGGCAGCGCACCAACTTAAATTTATAAAAAACTTAGAAGCTGCACTGGTCCGAATCGAGAATAAAACCTATGGTATTTGTAAAACAAGTGGAAAGCTGATTCCCAAAGAAAGACTTCGTGCGGTTCCTCACACCACAGAAACCATTGAAGCAAAATTGAAACGATAATACTCCCTTGCCTATTTATACTGTGTCTTCTAGAAAAAACAGGAAACTATTGATTCCTGTTTGCCTTATTCTTATTCTGCTGATTGCAGATCAATGGATAAAAACCTATATCAAATTACATTTTGAGCTAGGCCAAATGCGGCCCATTTTCGGAAAATGGTTTGCTTTGTATTTTATCGAAAATGATGGTATGGCCTTTGGTATGAAACTGTTTGGTGGAGGTATTTTTGGCAAATTGGTTCTTACCATTTTTCGTTTGCTCGTGTCGGGTTTTGGTCTTTATTACTTATTCTCACTCATCAAAAAACAAGCCCATTGGGGTCTTCTAATTGCCGTTTCATTTATTCTGGCAGGTGCAATTGGCAATATAATTGACTCTGTTTTTTATGGGGTGCTCTACAATCATTCAAATCACTATAGTGGGTCGTGGTTCGAAGGTCAAGTCGTTGATATGTTTTACGCGCCTTTGTGGGAAGGTCATTTGCCTGAATGGTTTCCCCTGTGGGGTGGGGAGTTTTTCGTATTTTTCTCACCCATTTGGAATTTTGCTGATGCTTGTATCACCGTCGGTGTCGCCATCATGATAGTTGGGCAAAATACTTTCTTTGAAAACCGTCTTCATTCTGAAAAATTAGTCCAAGACTCGTCCACAAGCGATTCTGCCCAATAATATCACCTTTTTTGGCTAATTTTGAAAGTACTACCGAATGGAAAATTCCCTCAACGAACAACAAATTTTACGCCGACAATCACTCGAAGAGATAAAAGCAATGGGGATCGATCCCTATCCTGCAGCACTGTATCCAGTCAACTGCATGGCCACTGACATTCGCTCAGATTATACCAATACCTCTGAAGACAAGCGATGGAAAGATGTGGTTCTGGCCGGCCGTTTAATGACCAGACGCATCATGGGAAAAGCCGCATTTGCCGATTTACAAGACTCCAGTGGCCGCATTCAAATTTATGTAAACCGAGATGAAATTTGTCCAGGGGAAAATAAAGACCTTTACAATACTGTTTTCAAAAAACTGCTGGATATTGGTGATATAATTGGCGTTAAAGGACATGTTTTTATCACCCAAACTGGTGAGATTTCGGTGCACGTGACTGGGCTAATGCTTCTTTCTAAGTGTCTTAATCCCTTGCCTTTGCCCAAACAAGATGCAGAAGGAAATGTGTTCGATGCCTTTACCGATCCAGAATCTCGCTATCGAATGCGTTATGTAGACTTACTTGTAAACCCGCACATTAAAGATACATTCATCAAACGGGGCAAAGTGATACAAAGTTTGCGAAATACCTTTAATGCCAGAGGATACCTAGAGGTAGAAACTCCTATCTTACAAACCGTCCATGGGGGCGCTGCTGCACGTCCTTTTTTGACCCATCACAATGCATTAGATATTCCTTTGTATCTAAGAATCGCCAACGAATTATATCTCAAGCGATTAATAGTGGGTGGCTTTGACGGAGTATACGAGTTTGCCAAAAATTTTCGCAATGAAGGTATAGACCGCACACACAATCCTGAATTTACCGGATTGGAAATCTATGTTGCCTATAAAGATTATTTCTGGATGATGGATTTTGTGGAGGATATGTTATCCCAATGTGCCCATGATGTTGCAGACGCATCGACCGTAACTGTCGGGGAAAATCAAATTTCCTTTGCTAAACCCTTTGCCCGTCTCACCATGGCCGACGCCATTATGCAATTCGGCAAGATTGATATCCAAGGAAAATCGGAAGATGAATTGGGTACTGCTGCAAAAAAACTGGGTTGCGAGGTGACACCAAATATGGGCGTGGCTAAATTGGTTGATGCGATTTTTGGTATTTGTGTCGAGAAAAACCTCATTCAACCAACCTTTATCATAGATTATCCCATTGAAATGAGCCCACTCACAAAAAAACACCGCTCTAAACCGGGCTTAGTAGAACGTTTTGAGTTGTTTGTCAATGGAAAAGAGATTGCCAATGCGTACACCGAATTAAATGACCCCATTGACCAACGCGAGCGCTTTGATGATCAATTAAAATTGGCTGCCCGCGGAGATGAAGAAGCCATGGCAATGGACCACGATTTTATTAGATCACTGGAATATGCCATGCCTCCTACCAGCGGTTTGGGTATCGGAATCGATCGGCTTACGATGCTTCTTACCAATCAACAGAGTATTCAAGAAGTTTTATTTTTTCCGCAAATGCGGCCCGAAAAATTTGAGTGATGCTTGAAATTGGCAAAGACGAACGCAAGGTGCTTTTTTGCCTAATTCACGCGGAAACCCCACTTGCTGTTATTGAAGATACTGCATTGCCAGTTCACGTGGCGATTGATATTATTCGCCAACTGCATCATTATCGATTTATTAAAGCCATGGGTAAAAACAACCAATCCATTGGGATGTTTGATACAGACGCAATCAAGAGAACACACTTTCAGTTGACCGCCAAAGGGTTCAATGAAATTTCGGGTTGAGTTTCTGCTTTTTTTACAGTGGGATTTGTCCAACTGCCTTGCAGATTTTTTACATATTGACTATATTCGCAGTCATCAAAGTATTATAACAATCCTCAGTACATGTCTGAAATAGTAAAAATTATCGTTGAGGGAAAAGAATTTGAATTCCCACTAATTACAGGTACTGAAGGAGAAAAAGCCATCGATATAAGTAAGCTCAGAGAATTAACAGGTCTTATCACACTTGATATTGGCTATAAAAATACAGGTGCTACCACCAGTGCCATTACATTTTTAGATGGTGAAAAGGGAATTCTTCAACACAGAGGTTATGCCATTGAAGATTTGGCTGAACACGCCAGTTTTTTGGAAGTGTCCTATCTTTTGTTAAACGGAAATCTTCCCAATGCAACTGAATTCCAAAATTTCGAACACGCTATTAGTGAACACACATTGGCAAACGAAGGATTGGAAGCTATGTTTAGGGCTTTCCCCACCGGAAGTCATGCGATGGGGCAGCTTTCAAGTATGATTGCGGCACTGGGGTTATACTATCCCAAAGCACTCAATCCCCACCGCCCCGAAGAAGCTATAAACCGTACAACAATTCGGTTGATGGCAAAGATGCCCACTATTTGTGCTATGATCTTTAAAAAGCGCAATGGGCACCCGATGGTTTATCCCAGAAATAGCCTAAGTTATGTTGAAAATTATCTCAATATGACATTTGGACAAGTTACCAAGCCCGATTTTGAAGTAGATCCCATTTTGATAAATGCAATGAATAAATTATTGATTCTACATGCCGATCACGAACAAAATTGTAGTGCCAGCACTGTTCGAATGGTAGGTAGTTCGCAGTCTAATTTGTATAGCAGTATTTCAGCTGGTATTTCGGGGCTGTGGGGTCCACTTCATGGGGGAGCCAACCAAGAAGTATTGGATATGCTAGAACGTATCGAATTGGATGGGGGGAATGTCCAAAAGTGGATTGACAAAGCAAAAGACAAAAACGATACTTTCCGATTGATGGGATTTGGGCACAGGGTATACAAAAATTTTGACCCCCGAGCCAAAATCATCAAAAAAGCATGTGATGAAGTATTGAATAAATTGGGTAAATCTGACCCCATTCTTGACATTGCCAAAAAATTGGAAGAGACCGCCCTGAGTGATCCATACTTCATTGAACGTAAATTATTTCCAAACGTTGATTTTTATTCGGGTATTATTTACCGTGCAATGGGATTTCCACCAGATTTTTTCACGGTCTTATTTTCTATGGGACGCCTTCCTGGTTGGATTAGCCAATGGCAGGAAATGCGTAGAGAAAAACAACCCATTGCCCGACCTCGCCAAATTTATACCGGCCAAACACACCGTGTTTTTGTTCCGATGAAAGATCGGCCATAAAAATATAAGATGTTTTGAATTCTACCCTGAAAACGTTGCAAATTCTGGTTTTCACTGTGTGCTCCATGGGCTATACTACAGCCCAAAATTTTACCCTAAACGGTTACATTCAAGACAGTATAAACAGAGAAACCCTCACCAAAGTGCAGATTATTGCGACAGACTCAGATGGAAAAGAATTGCGCACAACAACCAATGGATATGGATTTTTTAGTCTAACGCTAAGCAAGGGAAGCCAACAAATTTCTGTGCTCAAGCCAGGGTATTTGAGCATAAAAGAAACCCTCTTACTCGACAAGCACCTGAATCGGAATTTCTATCTCAGTCCCGAGGCTGAATCTTTGGATTTGGTGACTATCTTGGCCAATCAAAACAACAATGTAAAGTCCCTCGATATGTCCACCCAAACTATTTCTGGTCAAACCATCAAGAAAATTCCCTCCCTTCTTGGAGAATCTGATGTTATCAGAAGTATTCAATTACTCCCGGGTGTAAGCACCGTCGGTGAAGGATCATCTGGGTTCAACGTGCGTGGGGGGAGTATTGATCAAAATTTGGTGTTGATGGATGAGGCTCCGGTATTTAACTCGGCCCACCTTTTTGGTTTCTTTTCGATTTTTAATCCGGATGCAGTAAAAGATGTTGAACTAATCAAAGGCGGCATTCCAGCAAATTACGGAGGACGACTGAGTAGCACACTAGATGTAAAAAATCGTGATGGAAACAAACGGCAATTCCAGGCGAATGGTGGTGTTGGAACAATATTTTCACGACTTACAATAGAAGGTCCCATCGCTATTCCTGAAAAAAATTTGATTCGAACACCCAGAAAAATACCTGCTCGGTCTAGTTTCATCATTTCCGGACGAAGGTCTTATATCGACTATTTGGCTAAACCCTTCCTAAATTCGAATTTGACGGGTAGTCAATTTTACTTTTACGACCTTACGGCCAAAGCAAATTACAGCTATAAACGCGATAATCTTTTTATATCAACCTATATCGGGGATGATGTGTTTACTGCCCAAGGACTGTTTGGGGTAAAGTGGGGGAATTCAACCGTTACAGGACGTTGGAACCATGTTTTTAACAAACGTTTGTTTGCCAATTTTACCTACTACTATTCACGATACCGCTATAATTTAGAATTCATGAACCGCGATGCCACCTTCAATTGGCAGAGCTATATCGTTAACAACAGCACGAAGGCCGATTTTAATTATTACCTCAGTCCAAAAAACAATATCTCTTTTGGGTTCCAAACAACCCACTACCGGTTCATTCCTGGAAAAGCCGTCGCAAAGTCTGAAACACTAGACCTAAAATTTGGTCTGCCAGACCGATATGCCTTAGAAAGTGCCGCATACCTTTCAAATGATTGGAATGCGAACGGTCGATTCTCGATGAGGGTTGGAATTCGCTTCAGCCAATTCTCATATTTGGGGCCTGGACAAGTTTATGTGTATAACCGTATTCCAGGGAAACAGGGTGTTCTCGATACTACTTACACCACCAAAAATGGTGAAGTTGTGGTCAATTATTTCAATCCTGAGCCCCGTTTGGGATTCAAATTTCAAATTGATAAAACCAGCTCCATCAAAGGGGGGTATAACCGCATGGTTCAAAACTTACACCTCATTTCAAATACAACAGCTTCTGTTCCCTTCGATGTTTGGCAACCCACAACAAATAATATTAAGCCCGAAATAGCCAACCAATGGGGTTTAGGCTATTTCAAGAACTTCGGACAAAATGGCGAATACGAAATGAGTTGTGAAAGCTATTACAAATCACTGCAAAACCAAGTTGACTATATAGACGGTGCCACCCTGCTTTTAAATGAATATCTTGAGGCTGACTTATTAAATGGTATCGGTCGCGCCTATGGTTTGGAAGCCTACGTTCGCAAAGCGACGGGGAACTTCACGGGCTGGATTTCGTATACCCTTTCTCGTTCTGAAAGAAAAGTCATCGGGATAAATGACGGAAATTGGTACCCAAATCGATTTGATCGCTTGCATAATTTATATGTCGTAGCCCAATATAAGCTAAACAAAAAATGGGATCTCGCAGCGAACTTCGTTTTTAGTTCCGGTACGCCAAGTAATTTCTTCAGCGGCCAATATAGTGTTCAGGGTTATGTAATTCCAGATGCTGGGAGCAATGCACGAAACAACGTAAGAATTCCCAATTACCATCGTCTGGATATTAGCGCAACTTATACGCGGAAAAAAACCAAAAAATATAAAAGTGATTGGGTTTTCTCCTGCTATAATATCTACAATCGCAGAAACCCTTTTAGCATATATTTTTCTACCAATTACCAAGGAAAAGGACAGAATGCAGCCATTCAATTTAGCGTCATAGGAAGCTTTGTCCCTGCCATTTCATATAATTTTACATTCTAATTGCTCCGAACAATATGAAACTCGATTTCAACCCAAACAAATTATCCAAAACCATTCGTAGGCTGCTTTTTCTGGCAATGCTATTTGCACAATTTGCTTGTGAAGATATAATACAAGTAAATGTTCAAAATCAGTCTAAGAAAATAGTTGTAGATGCTTTCATCAATACCATAAATAAAATTCAAACCATTCACATTACTCGAAGCATTGGCTATTTCGATTCTTCACGCACAGAACCCCCGGTAACCAATGCGAAGGTTGCCATTATAGACCAAACCACACTGCCCGGAAAACTCTTTGTTTTTACGCATGAAAAAAACGGAAAATACCATTTTACCCCTAACCCATTGACGGGCGATACCTTTACAATTGGACACGATTATGCACTTTTAATTGTTATCGATCAAGATACATTACTGAGTTTGTCGCGTTTACACCCTACTGCAAAAATAGATTCTATCCGGCTAGTTGACGTTGAAGGCAATGGCCCACCTATCAATACCACTGGGAAGTACATTGAACTCATTGCAAATGACATAAAAGGAAAAGGGGATTTTTATTGGATTAAAACTTTTCGAAACGACAGCTTTCTGAATTCAATTGACCAATTAAATATTTCTCCAGATATGGGAAACACATCTATCAAAGAAGATGGACAACTTTTTATATATCCCGTTCGATACAGTAAAGTCAACGATTTTTCCCGTTCATTCAAAAGCAAAGAAACCGTAAGAATTGAAATCCACTCTATAAATGGATTGGCATTTGCATGGTTCAATTTAATTGCGAACGAGAACCAAAACGGTGGATTATTTGCCACCCCTCCAATCAATATATTTACCAATATTGTACCTTATAACGAAACAAAAAAAATTGGACTTGCTGGATTCTTCTGCATGAGTGCTGTGGCCAGCGCCTCGGTCGTAATTCCATAATCCTCCTCACTGTTAACACCAAAATTTAAGCTGAAATAATCAGTTTGGAATTGACCGCCGTTTGGAATTGTTGTTCGGGATTTAGAAGTAAATCGACCGATTGCTTTCCTTAAGCGGCCCCCTTATTATAGGTAAGTCGTCTGTTAAAAAGGCTTAATCCAATTGTTTCACCCTTGACCGAAGTGCTTCTAATTCGTCACGAATACGGGCTGCTTCCATAAAATCCATTGCTTTGGCGGCACGTAGCATTTCTTTCTCGGTACGTAAAATGATTTTTTCCAAAGACTGTTTATCCATGTATGCCATGATAGGATCAGCCGCAAAATTGAAATTTTCTTGGGGCAATGCATAATCAACAACAGCGGAAATTGCATCCCCCTGGTGGGCATCTGCTAAAAATGTTTGGTTGATGATTTCTTCCTTGCTTTTGAAAACCGTTTTTGGTATGATCCCGTGCTCGGCATTAAACTTCACCTGTTTTTCCCGGCGGCGGTTGGTCTCCTCGATAGTCTTTCTCATACTTTCCGTAACGCGATTTGCATACATAATTACCAGACCTCTGTCATTTCTTGCCGCCCTTCCAATGGTCTGAACCAAAGAGGTCTGGCTTCTCAAAAATCCTTCCTTATCGGCATCCATAATGGCAACCAGGCTGACTTCTGGCAAATCCAGCCCTTCCCGAAGCAGATTTACACCAATTAACACATCAATAATCCCCAAACGCAAATTTCGCAGAATATCGACTCTGTCTAGAGTTTTGACATCACTGTGAATATAATTTACCTTGATGCCAATCCGCAAAAGATATTTAGTCAACTCTTCTGCCATTCGCTTTGTAGTTGTAGTTACCAGCGTTCTATCACCCAGCTTAATGCGATTGTGGATTTCTCCAATCAAATCGTCAACTTGGTTACCCAATGGACGAATCTCAATCTGGGGATCAAGTAAACCGGTGGGTCTTACCAATTGTTCTACAACCACCCCCTCACTCTCGGCTATCTCAAATTCGGCAGGAGTGGCACTTAAATACACAACCTGATTGACCACCTGAAAAAACTCCTCAAACTGAAGTGGACGATTATCCATTGCCGCAGGCAATCTAAATCCATAGTCAACCAAATTTACCTTTCGGCTGCGATCGCCTCCATACATTGCCCGAATTTGTGGAATAGATACATGGCTTTCATCGACAATCACCAAAAAATCTTTGGGGAAATAATCCAGCAAACAAAACGGTCGATCACCCGAATTTCTGGCATCAAAATACCGTGAATAATTTTCAATCCCACTGCAATAACCCAACTCTCGTATCATTTCCAAATCGAAATTAACCCGTTCTTCAAGCCGTTTGGCTTCCAGGAAACGACCTATATCCCGAAAATATTGTAATTGCCTCACCAAGTCATCTTGGATTTCATAAATGATATCTTTCAATCGATCTCGTGGACTGACATATAAATTGGCAGGGTAAATAGCCACATCATTAAGAGAGTCAATCTTTTTCCCTGTTTTTGGTTCAAAACTAATGATGCTTTCAATCTCGTCTCCAAAAAATGAAACCCGATAAGCAAAATCATTATACGCCAAATGCACATCAACGGTGTCGCCTTTGACACGAAATGTTCCCCGATTAAAATCTTCGGTCGTTCGACTATACAAACAATCTACCAACTTGAATAACAGTGTGTTGCGTGAAATACTATCCCCTTTTGAAATACGAATTATACATCCCTCAAAATCTGCTGGATTGCCAGCACCATATATACAACTCACACTGGCAATGACAATCACGTCGCGCCGACCACTTAGTAAACTAGAGATGGTTTTCAACCTCAGTTTTTCAATTTCATCATTGATATTGAGGTCTTTCTCGATATACGTATTTGAAGAAGGTAAATAGGCCTCTGGCTGGTAATAATCATAATAACTTACAAAATACTCAATCGCACTCCTCGGAAAAAATTGCTTAAATTCTCCATAAAGCTGGGACACCAATGTTTTGTTATGACTCAATACCAGTGTAGGTCTTTGGGTCTGGGCAATTACATTCGCCATGGTAAACGTCTTTCCAGAACCTGTAACACCTAGTAAAGTTTGCGCCCTCAGTCCCAAATTTAACCCATCAACCAATTGCTGAATTGCATTGGGCTGGTCACCAGAAGGTTCAAAAGGAGCAATAAGTTCAAACGAAGACATGAAAAAAACAAAGTTAATAGATCTGCCACATAACCTGATACCCATTCTAAATCTGCTCCAAATCAAATTTGACTATCTTTGCAAATCAATGCAAAAGGCAAGCAAAAAAACCTTAGACATCAGTAAAGAAGACTTTATAAGGGAAGTACTCGAGGATTACCGCATCGGGTATGAAAGCCGTCAAGCAAGTTTGATTGGCAGAAAAGAAGTACTCACAGGAAAAGCCAAATTTGGAATCTTTGGCGATGGTAAAGAAGTAGCTCAGCTCGCCATGGCCAAAGTGTTTCAGAAAGGGGATTGGCGCAGTGGTTACTACCGTGACCAAACTTTTATGTTTGCCAAAGGAATGAGCAGTGTCCACGGATTTTTTGCGCAACTCTATGCGATTCCCGACGCCACAATTGAGCCAGCAAGTGCCGGACGCAGCATGAATGGCCATTTTGCATCCCGTTTTTTGGATGATACCGGAAACTGGCTTTCACAAAGTGATCGGTATAATTGCAGCGCCGATATTTCTCCAACTGCCAGTCAAATGCCACGCTTATTGGGACTTGCACTTGCTTCGAAATTATACCGCGAAAACCCAGAATTACATGCCTTTACAGAGTTTTCGAACAAAGGAAACGAAATAGCCTTTGGTACAATTGGAAATGCGTCTACCTCAGAGGGTATTTTTTGGGAAGTGATGAATGCCGCTTGTGTATTGCAAGTCCCGATGCTCATGAGTATCTGGGATGATGGGTATGGAATATCTGTTCCTGCAAAATACCAAACTGCCAAAGAAAATATCTCTTCAATAATGCAAGGATTTAAGAGCGATTCTAAGGATTTGGGTATGGAGATTCTAAGCGCAAGGGGTTGGAACTATCCAGAACTTTGCCAGACATACAAACAAGCTGCTGATATTTGCCGTGAGAAATCTACCCCCGTTTTGGTCCATGTAATTGAAGTAACTCAACCCCAAGGTCACAGCACAAGTGGAAGTCATGAGCGATATAAAAGCAAAGAAAGGCTTCAATGGGAAATCGATTTTGATTGTATAAAAAAAATGCGCGATTGGTTACAATTGCAAGAATTTGCAACTGAAGAAACGTTATTAGCGATCGAAAAAAAAGCCTTGCAGTCGGTACAGTCTTGCCAAAAAAAGGCTTGGGCAGACTATTTAGAACCCCTACAATCTGAAACAAAAACAGCGATTAACGTTTTCAATGCCCTCCTTGAAAAGGGGTTGTCTGAGGATCTAAAAAAAATATCTGAAGAACTCGCCAATACCAAAGAACCCATGCGCCGCGACATTGGCAGCGCTATCAACAAAGCCCTCAGAATCACAACCTCTGCAACTGAAATCGATCGCCTTCCTTTGCTACACTTCCATACCCAATTTACAGCATCAAATGCCAATCGTTATAACAGCCACCTCTACAGTGAAAGTAAATACAACGTCAATTCCATCCTCGAAGTGCCAGTAATATATTCAGATGAGGAAGTAGATGGGTATCAAATAGTCCGGGCTTGTTTTGATGCCAATTTGGGCAGAGATCCCCGAATATTTGCATTTGGTGAAGACATGGGAAAAATTGGAGATGTAAATCAGGGATTCTCCGGTCTCCAAGAAAAATACGGAGAATTGCGGGTAACAGACAAAGGCATTCGTGAATGGAGTATTATTGGTGAGGGCATTGGTAGCGCCATGCGGGGCTTGCGTCCAATCGCCGAAATTCAATATCTAGACTACTTGCTATTCGCTTTAGAACCCATGAGCGATGATATTGCAACCATGCAGTATCGGACAAAAGGTGGCCAAAAAACGCCCATCATCATTCGTACCCGTGGCCACCGCTTAGAAGGAATTTGGCACAGCGGTAGTCCAATGGGAATGATTATCAATGCTGTGCGTGGAATGTATGTTTGTGTTCCCCGAAACATGACACAAGCCGCTGGAATGTACAATACCCTTTTGCGTTCAGATGAGCCCGCATTGGTCATTGAATGTTTAAATGGTTACCGCATCAAAGAAAAATTACCCGCCAATATTGGGGAATTTACCGTTTTATTGGGTAAGCCCGATATACTTCGCTGTGGAGAAGATATTACCCTGGTTACCTATGGTTCTTGTTGTAGAATTGCCCAAGAAGCCTGTGATTTATTGGCTGAAAAAAGCATACATGTTGAATTAATTGATGTCCAAACATTATTGCCCTTTGATATCAATCACCGTATTGTTGAGAGTTTAAAATCTACCAATAAGATTGCCTTTCTGGATGAAGACGTTCCAGGCGGGGCTAGCGCATACATGATGCAAAACGTATTGGAAGTTCAAGGGGGTTATCAATACCTCGATAGCAAGCCTATTACCATTACTTCAAAGGAACATAGACCTGCTTACGGCAGTGATGGGGACTATTTTAGCAAGCCTTCAGTAGATACTGTTTACAACAGTTTATACCAAATGATGCACGACCACAACCCAACGAAATGGCCTTCCCTTTATTAGATTCAATAACCCTACCATTGAAAACCATCGAATTTCCAGCATTGTTTAAACTCAGTGGGCTTGAACCCTTCACCCACACCAACAATACAAATTTTGTAAATATCGGTGAGCGAACCAATGTAACTGGAAGTCGACAATTTGCCAAACTAGTGCTAGCCGGCGATTATTCAAAGGCCCTAGATGTGGCAAGACAACAAGTTGAAAATGGTGCACAAGTCATTGATGTTAATATGGATGAGGGGATGCTCGATGGCAAGGAGGCCATGGTTGTTTTCCTTAACTTAATCGCTTCAGAACCCGATATTTCGAAGGTACCCATCATGGTGGACTCCAGCAAATGGGAGGTAATTGAAGCTGGTTTAAAATGCTTACAAGGAAAAGGTATTGTGAATTCTATTTCCCTTAAAGATGGCGAGGCGGCTTTTATACACAAAGCCAAGCTCGTAAATCGTTACGGCGCAGCTGTGGTGGTAATGGCTTTTGATGAAACAGGGCAAGCCGATAGTTTTCAACGCAAAATTGCCGTTTGTCAGCGAAGTTATAGCATACTCAAAGAAATCGGATTCCCTCCAAACAATATTATTTTTGATCCAAATATTCTCACAGTAGCAACCGGTATTGATGATCACAACAACTATGCAGTTGATTTTATTCAGGCAACAAAGTGGATAAAACAACACTTACCGGGCGCAAAAGTAAGTGGTGGCGTATCCAATATCAGCTTCTCTTTTCGGGGAAACGATCGGGTTCGGGAAGCGATGCATTCTGCCTTTTTATTCCACGCTATTAAAGCGGGTCTTGACATGGGTATCGTCAATGCAGGAATGATAGAAATCTATGATGAAATTTCCAAAGACCTGCTTGAACATGTTGAAGATGTATTGCTAAACCGCCGAAGCGATGCCACTGAAAGATTGGTGATACTGGCCGAGGATTTCAAAGGTAAAAAAGAAGAAAAAATTGAAGAGACCCAAGCATGGCGATTAGAAAGTATTGAAGACCGACTATCCCACAGCTTAATCAAAGGCATTACAGAATTTATTGATGCCGATACAGAAGAAGCCCACCAAAAATATGGAGATCCACTTACTGTCATTGAAGGGCCCTTGATGGATGGGATGAACCATGTTGGCGATTTGTTTGGCGCGGGAAAAATGTTTTTACCCCAGGTTGTTAAAAGTGCACGTGTAATGAAAAAGTCGGTTGCGTATTTGCAACCCTATCTGGAAGCCCAAAAAGCATCCCATACCAATCCAAGAGGACAACGTAAAATATTGCTTGCAACGGTAAAGGGGGATGTTCATGACATTGGAAAAAATATAGTCGGTGTCGTTTTGGCTTGCAACAATTATGATATTAAAGATCTGGGTGTTATGGTACAGGCCGATAAAATATTAGAGGCTGCAATAGAATGGGGGGCAGACATAATTGGACTTTCAGGCCTAATTACCCCCAGCCTGGACGAAATGGTGTATGTAGCAAAAGAGATGAAACGCCGGGGTATGACAACACCCTTGCTCATTGGCGGTGCTACCACGAGTAGAATTCACACAGCTGTCAAAATATCCCCCGCTTACGACCATCCAATCGTTCACGTTCTTGATGCTTCTCGTTCCGTTCCAGTTGCGGGAAGTTTACTCAATAAAGATACAAAAGAGGCATTCCAAAATCAAATTCGAACAGAATATGTAGCCTTAGCCGAATCTCACGCCAAGCGACAATTATCAAAAGACATCATACCATTTGAAGAGGCAATAACAAATCGTTGGATTCATGACGGTCAAATACTTACACCCAAACAAATGGGTGTGTATACGATTGAAATTCCCCTTTCAGAATTGGTAGATACCATAGATTGGACTCCTTTCTTCCAAACCTGGGAATTGGCAGGACAGTTCCCATCTATATTGGAAGATCCAATAGTGGGTATTGAAGCCAAAAAATTACTGGCGGACGCAAACACCCTTTTGCAGGAATTGATTTCTACAACACAACTCCAAGCAAAAGGCGTATGGTTTATTTTACCTGTTCGAAAACAAGGAGAAGATGCCAACGTGTTTAAAAATATGCAAGATGCCTATGCTGACGCCAATAGTGTTCATACCTTTCACTTTTTGCGGCAACAACGAAAAATGGCATTTGGGGTAAATAATTTGTCACTGATTGATTTTATTGCAGATGACAGGGTAGACTTTCTGGGAGGATTTGCGGTAACTGCTGGAATTGGATTGGAACATATTGTCGCAATTTTTGATGCTGATTTAGACGATTATAAATCCATCATGGCAAAAGCCTTGGCCGACAGATTGGCCGAGAGTTTCGCTGAAAAACTGCACCAGAAAATACGAACCGAATATTGGGGCTATTCCGATGAAGCCTCAATTGGACCCGAAGATCTTATCCGAGAAAACTACCAAGGAATTAGGCCAGCCCCTGGCTACCCAGCTTGCCCAGACCATACCGAAAAATTGGGTCTTTTTGCATTGCTTGATGCAACCCATAGCGCGGGTATACAATTAACAGAATCGATGGCAATGCTTCCCGCTGCTGCTGTAAGTGGTTGGTATTTTGCCCACCCCCAAAGCAAATATTTTGGCTTGGGTAAAATTAACAAAGACCAACTCATTCACTATGCTAATCGAAAAAATATGGATTTCGAAACCGCAGAACGTTGGATGGGCCCTGTATTGGCATACTAAAGCAACTTTTCTGTAAGTTTCAATTATACATTACAAAAGATTTTCAGCAAAAAGAGAATTTTATCTCTTTGGGTTGATTTGCGTGCCCCGATTTTAACAAACACTTCGACTAAGATCTTAATTCCATTTCTTTATTGGTTAAAGCCGAGATCGCTATGGTCGCATGATCAATGATCCGAGGCCCTTATTATTGGGAATGGGAATTGCGGTATCCCAGGGGGTGAAGTGGGCAAGTGTGTTATGTCTTAGTGGTACTTATGGGGATCTGCTCCTACAACCGCAAGTTGCTGTTTTTAAAACACAGGTTCTACATGTGTAGGGTTAAATTGATTTTTGGGTTACCCATTGACATCTGTCTGCATTGTGATAGCGTGCTTAGGACACTATCTTTGTGAAATGGATGTTGGAAAACTGTATCTCGTGCCAACCCCAATCGGGAACCTTGGAGACATTACATACCGCGCAGTTGACCTGCTCAACTCAGTAGATAAAATATTGGCAGAAGATACCCGAACTACCCGTGTCTTGCTCAATCATTACAGTGTCAAAACCCGTCTTGAAAGTTTTCACCAACACAATGAACATGGCAAACTAAATTCCCTTATCCAAGAACTTTTAGCCGGTGCAATCATTGCCCAAGTGAGCGATGCCGGCACTCCAGGTATATCAGATCCGGGATTCCTTCTTGCTAGGGCTTGCCTAAAACTTAATATTCCCATTGAAGTTCTTCCTGGCGCCACAGCATTCGTACCTGCCCTTATAAAAAGTGGATTTGCCCTCCACCAATTTCGATTCGAGGGGTTTTTGCCCCAAAAAAAAGGACGGCAAACCCGCATTCTTGCCCTCTCAAACAATCCAGATACAAGCTGTTTTTATGAAAGTCCACATAAAATTATCAAATGCCTAGAGCAACTGGCGGTTGTCTGCGATCCAAGACGGCGCATAAGCGTTTCGAGAGAACTCAGCAAAAAATTTGAAGAAACGATAACAGGTTATATTATTGACGTGTTAAATCATTACAAACACCATCCAGCAAAAGGGGAATTTGTTGTAGTTTTGGAAGGGTGCAACGTTAAAGAAGAAGAGAAAGAGCGAAGTGAACTTGGCCATTCATTGTAATTTTTAAAATCTACCATGTCCCAACAAACAAGCAAAGAATTCATACATGCTTACCCTTATTGAAAATACAATGACTTCTAAAATCTTACACTTTTGCCTTTAAATCTATGAATAGACCTGCCATATCAACAGTAAATTTGTAAGATACGAATATGCAAACTATCGATTCGGCGAGGTCGGGTCTATTTTCCCAGCCATCGACCCACATAAAAAAGGATGTTTTTTCACGCATTCCCTTGATATTATGGATATTTTTTCCCGGCTTGTTTTTTTGGCTTGCGTGGGAACCCATGCCAATAACACCCCTTGTTTTTATTGCCTTTGTCCCACTGTTTTATATTTCAGCCAAACTACTTCACCGATCTGGATGGCGATATTTTGGAACCCTTTTTTTATCACTGTTTTTTTGGAATATCTGTAATACGTGGTGGGTGTGGTTTGCCTCAGATATAGGGGCAGTAAGCATGTTGTTCATAAATTCAATACTCATGCTTTTGCCGTTTTCTCTTTTTAGGTTGCATGCCCGTCTCGTGAAAAAAAATCCTCTCTCTTTTTTTTCAAAATTGGATGTTCATTGGTTATTTATCTTGGTTTGGTTATTGTATGAGTTTGGCCACCACCGTTGGGATTTGTCATGGCCATGGTTGTGTCTTGGAAATGCTTTTAGTGGAATGACATGGTTTGTTCAGTGGTATTCGATTACAGGAACACAAGGTGGGTCTTGCCTGATTCTCATTGTAAATTATTGGCTTTTTAGGGGTTTGATAATCGATTGGAATACTGTTTTTTCTGAACGCAGTACTACAAAAAACAAACCAAGTCCCCGCGTATTGTTCGGTCTAAAAATTGCCCGAAAAACTGCATACTTTGCCTGTTTAGTCGGTTTGTTGGCAATAATTACTGTCCTTTCGTTGGCAATGCGATATCGGACCAATCCAACAGAGGGAACGCCCTATCGTGTCATTTCTATCCAACCGAATTACGATCCTTTTGAGGAAAAATTTACCCTACCGCCCATGGAAATGATGCGTCAAATGTGGCAAACAACCTATTCAGCAATACAAGAAAATTCTTCCTCCAGTTCAGCCAAACGAGAAAATGCCCCTCCGATAAATTGTATACTTTGGCCAGAAACCTCATTAATAAACTCTGTAAATGTAGATTTTATGCAAGGCGACGAGCAAGTTGATTTTATTCTACAAAAATTTTCTACCGATACACTTCTCCGTGATGCCCAAATTCTGGTGGGTGCAAATATGGTACAGTGGGATCAATCTACAAAAACCCCGGGAAAGCCCAATCCAGCAGCAAGACAAAGCAATGACCCCTCATTGTGGTATACTGTGTTTAATTCTGCTTTGATGTTTTCACATACTGAGCGTTTGAAAAGCCCCATTGGCAACAACCCACAGCCAGAACAGCCATTGATTGCATCACAAGCCAATAAAAAAATACACGTTGCGTTTTATCATAAATCAAAATTGGTTCCGGGAACTGAAAAATTACCATTTTCACAAACATTCCCCTTTCTCGAACAATTGGCTGTTTCCTTGGATGAAAATAGCACAACGGGAAGCTTGGGAAAAAGCAATCAAGCCATTGCGCTGGGCAAATCGAAAAAAACAGCACCCATTATTTGTTATGAAAGTATTTATGGTGACTATGTATCTGAATTTGTAAAAGATGGTGCACAGTGGCTGTCAATAATTACCAATGATGCATGGTGGAATAACACGCCCGGGCACAAACAGCACTTTTCTTATGCAAAACTTCGTGCAATTGAACAACGAAAATGGGTTGTGCGCAGCGCAAATACAGGTATTTCAGGATTTATTGATCCCAGAGGGACTTCTACCCTAGAATCTATTTGGTATGAAGGAAGGCCACAGAAAATGGAAACCTCCGTCGGCAGCCTAGAAAATTTTCGAGACCACAGAAAAATATTGACAACAACCCATCCACAGGCCACCGACCCTTACCAATTGCAAATAAGATCCGAAAACAATCAATTGAGCCTGTGTCAAACCATTTATTTGAATGGCAACAAAACCCTCTATAACCGCCTAGGGGATACCGTTATCCTCTGCTTACTCTCTACAATTTTACTGTTATTTGCCTATTTTGACTCACGGTACTATTTTCGTCTTTAATGTGATGTTCACGCCAGGTTAACTTGCTAAACTAAGCGTACTATTTCTCGTTATATTTGTCCAATGCTTGAAAATTCCTATACCCGATTGGTACAAATCCACCAGAAAGTGGAGGAAATCGTAATTGAAAATAAAGATTTGAAAGAAAATCAGGCAGAAAATGAATCTCGGATAGACGAATTACAAAAAATTATTGAATTACAAAAAAATGCTCTCTCGACGTTAAAAGAAGAGAATAAAATGATTAAACTTGCAAAAGAAATGTCGACCACCAATTCTGACGTTCATGACCTTAAAATCAAGATCAATGAACTGGTGAAAGACATCGATAGATGCATTGATTTATTGAACGAATAATATTTTTTAAGTGCAAGCAAACGATACCATACTCATCAACGTAAACATAGACAATCGCCCCTTGCGATTGCGTGTTTCACTCAAAGACGAAGAAGGTGTTCGCTTGTCTGCTCAGGTACTCAATCAGCGTATTAACGCCTTTAAAAGTTTTGATACTCAAGATCCCCTCGATCGCATTTCTTGGGCTGCCCTTGATTTAGCTGGTGAAATAATTCGCTTAAAGCAAGACCACGGAGGGATAGAACATGCCGTCGAAAAAGAGATTGCTGCCATCGAATGCCTGCTTTACACTTAAACAATTGCCGTCCATTTTACACTGCGTCTATCCTTAACATTATTAAAAAGAATAGAACCAAATGGAACACATTGTATTTGTCCTCGCTGGCCTTTTTGGAGGTCTTGCCTTAGGATATGTTGTCTTTGTTGCGATGCGCAAATCACAACTACAAAAAGAAAAAGAAAGTATTATTGAAGAAGCCAAATTACAGGGCGAAAACATCAAAAAAGACCGCTTGCTTGAGTCAAAAGAAAAGTACATGCTGCTTCGGTCTGATTACGAAAGAGAGACAAACCAACGAAACAATGAAATTCTTAGTGGCGAAAATCGAATCAAACAAAAAGAACAATCCTTGGATGACAAATTGCGGGCAAGTAAAACAAGGGAAGATGAAGTGCAACAAAAAGGGGAACGCCTTGATGCACAAATTGAGACCTACAAAATAAAAGATCGCGAAGTCCAAAAAGTACTTGATCAACAATTGGTTCAACTCGAAAAAGTAGCGGGCTTATCTGCTTCAGACGCCAAAGCACAAATGTTGGAAACCATTAAAATACAAACGCATACCGAAGGGCTCACCCTTGCTAAGAATATCATTGAAGAAGCCAAACTAAGTGCAACTCGAGAAGCCAAACGAATCGTTCTCCAAACCATTCAACGCACAGCCGCAGAAACCGCAATCGACAATACCGTAACCAGTTTCCCCTTAGAAAATGATGATGCAAAAGGGAGAATTATTGGAAGAGAGGGGCGCAATATCAAAGCGTTTGAAGCCGCCACAGGGGTTGAAATTCTCATTGATGATACCCCCGAAACAATTGTATTGTCTTGTTATGATCCCATTCGAAGAGAAATTGCTCGGATGTCTTTAGAACGCTTAATTCGCGATGGAAGAATTCACCCCGCACGCATTGAAGAGGTGGTAGAAAAGACAAAAAAGCAAATTGAAGAAGAGGTTGTAGAATGGGGCGAAAGAACGGTCATAGACCTTGGAATTACGGGTTTACACCCAGAATTAATTCGATATGTTGGGAGAATGCGTTTTCGGAGTTCGTATGGACAGAATTTGCTCAAACACAGCAGAGAAGTAGCCCGACTTTGCGCCACAATGGCCGCAGAAATGGGTCTAAATGTAAAGTTAGCCAAACGAGCTGGGCTTCTTCATGATATAGGAAAATGTCCCGATAATGACGAAGAAACCCCCCATGCATTGCTTGGTTTGAAATTGTGCGAAAAGTTTAATGAGCACCCAGAAGTATGCAACGCGGTAGGTGCCCACCATGATGAAATTGAAATGACATCCTTGTTAAGCCCAGTTATACAAGCTTGTGATGCCATCTCTGGTTCTAGACCAGGTGCACGCAGAGGCGATGACCAGTATATCGAACGCATCAAGGAAATGGAGACCATGGCATTGAGCTATCCTGGTGTAGAAAAAGCCTATGCAATTCAAGCGGGCAGAGAACTGCGCATCATAATGGCTGCAGAAAAATCTAACGATGAAAATGCCGACACATTGGCTTACGAGTTGTCAAACCGAATTATGACTGAAATGCGTTATCCAGGACAGGTAAAAATTACTGTTATTCGAGAAAAACGAAGTGTTGGCATAGCAAAATAATCTATAAATTATCTCGGTACCATGTACCTTACCCTTGATTTTGGCAATACGGCTTCTAAATATGCCCTCTTTACTGAAAAGGGCATATTGCATTCTCAGGGAATATTTCAAGAGACATTTGATTTTGATACCCGTGGCATCTCATCCTGTATTTATTGTACTGTACGAGATAAAATTCCATTATTGGCTGGCTTAGATTGCCCTGTTCTGGAGCTTACAGCAAGCATGAAATTACCCATAAAAATAGCGTATAAAAGCCCTGAAACACTCGGAACTGATCGTCTGGCAGCGGCCTTGGGTGCTCACAAACTTTCAACTAAAAATACTGCTTCCCTCATTGTTGATGCTGGAACTTGTCTCACATTTGATTGCCTAAGCGATGACGAAAACTACCTGGGAGGGAGCATTTCGCCTGGTCTTCAAATGCGGTATTTGGCCCTACACCAAAACACCGCCCAACTTCCTTTGGTTCGGCATAGCCCCTTTCATCAATTACTGGGTCAAACAACCAACGACAGCATTCTGTGTGGCGTTCAACAAGGTATTTTGGGTGAGGTAGAACGACAAATTTGGCTATTCCTGGAAAAATACCCCTCAGCACAAATTTTTCTGAGTGGTGGAGACCATCGTTTTTTGGCAAACCAACTGAAAACAAAGATATTTGTTGAACCTTTGCTCAACCATTACGGACTGCTGCACACGATGCAATACCATGAGAAACACTAAATTATACATTGTCTTTTTGGCTGTGCTCTCATTTTTTGATTCGAATTCCCATGCACAAACTACGGGTGGACAAAACATCACACTGTCTCCTTACAGCAATTTTGGTATCGGTGAATGGTTAGATTATGATTTTGTTCAAAACGGTGCAAATTTACACACTCGCTCAGGTGCATATTCATACTCATTGGTCAATCCAGCCACCCTGGGAAATTTGTATTATACCACATTTAATATTGGAATGTCGGTTAAGTCGTCTCAAATTTCTACTTCCAATGCATCCCAAACTTTTCAAGGAGGTGGATTAAGTTATGTGGGATTGGCTTTTAAAAGCTGGGATTATTATGTGCGAAAAGTCCATTACGATAGCCTTTCTAAAAGCAAAAGCATCACCTCTTCACGATTTGCTGTTAACAGCAGTTTTTCCCTTCACCCCATAAGCTCCATTGGTTATCAATACACAATTGAAAATAAAATACCTTTTCTAAACCGCACAACGCACAACGGTTTTGGGGGATTAAACGCCATTGAAATGTCACATGGCCTTAAATTGGGTTCACATGCATCTATTGGTTACAGTGCATCGTACCTTTTTGGTGATATCAACGACCAATCAGTGTTTAGTATACCCGACTCAACAAACCTCCACATTTTAGAAGATCTTAAGTCGGTTTCAATGCACGGTGTGGAACAAAAAATGGGCGTCTTTTTTTACGTTAAAAAAGACTCAACCTACCATACTTTTGGGGCCAGTACACAATTTTATTCCAATTTAAACGGTCAAGAATCACGCTTGACCAGAACCATGGAATTGGCTGGAAGCAATGTATTTATAGTCGATACTGTTCTAAATCTAAATACACCCAAAACAGCATTTTCATTGCCCAAAAGTTTCGGTTTTGGCTATACTTTTCAATATCGCCAAAGTTGGAGCATTGCCTTAGACTACCGTCAACAAGACTGGAAAAATAATTCAACCATGTTCTTCGATGCTGGCAGATCATATACCACGCGAAAGGATTATGGATTTACCTTCACCCTTCACCCCAATGACATAAAACTTCCCAAACAAAAGAAAATTAAATCCCCCATTCGATTTGGGGCTGTTCTTTCACAAACACAATTTGAATTTGCGACCAGCAATAATGTCCCAGTATATCAATTAGACCAGCAACGCGCTTTCATAGGTTTTGGTTTGCCCATCAAAACGCGGTATTATGACAATACCATCCTCACAAGTTTAATTCAAATCCAACTGGACTATACCCAACGTGGAACAACCAAATTTGGATTGGCAGAAGAACAATTTTTCATGTTAAAATTGGGATTTCAATTGGGGGATATTTGGTTCCAGCGTCGAAAATTTAATTGATGAAAACGGTCTCTCTCATATCCATTTTCATACTAGCCTTATTTGCCTGCGGTGACAGGCAAAAACCCAACCAAGTAAAAAAATCTTCTGCCAACGTGCTGGGTCAAGAATATGCAGAAAAAGTTACCATTGAATATACCGATTCAGGAAAATTACGGGCACGTGTGTTTAGTCCAATTGTCAAGGCAGTTAAACAAAGCAAAAGCCCTTATATGTTGATGGATAAAGGTTTAAAAATTGATTTCTATGATAAAAATGGTGTTCTCGAAAGTTATATGACATCAGAATATGGTATCAGTTATGCCACTGAAAAAAAAATCATCGTTCGGCGTAATGTTGAAATTCTCAACCTAAAGGGAGAAACCCTGAATACCGAAGAATTGATATGGGACCAAAAAACAGGAATTATCCGTACCGATAAATTTGTGAAAATAACCGGTGAAAACCAAATAACCACAGGAACAGGTATGGTCAGTAACCAATCATTTTCGGATTGGGAAATCATTAATTATTCCGGCACCATAAACTTACCCCATGATTCTAAACCACATTCTCGCCCTCTTATCGCTGGTCGCGGCCGCTATTAGCGGAACCGAAGCAATCGTACAATTCATCATTTCCACAAACAACAATCAGGCTTGGTATACGTCGGGCAAAGGTTGGCTTATGCTGGGTGTCTTTGTTTTGAGTAGTTATTTCTACATCCGATTTAAAAAAGCCAGACGCGATATGATGCAACAAGGCAAACGCTAAATCTTTATCTTCGCATCAAACCATGAAAATCTCTATCGATTGGCTTAGGTCAATATTGCCAAACACTGCCTCACCCCAAGAAATTTCCGACCTTTTGTCAGTTTCTGGTTTAGAGGTTGAAAAGATAGAGCCCTGGTATAGTGTCGGAAAGGGAATGAAAGGTTTTGTTATTGGAGAGGTTCTGCATTGCGCGCCCCATCCCAATGCCGACCGATTGCGCATCACTTCTGTTGATATTGGTGGACCAACCCCTTTGCCTATTGTTTGTGGTGCAGCCAATGTTGCAGCCAAACAGAAAGTGGTGATTGCTATGGTGGGTTCAGAAATAGTGTTGCCAGGTAAAGAACCTTTTACCATAGCTAAGGCCAAAATACGTGGAGAGGCATCCGAGGGTATGATTTGTGCTTCAGACGAATGTGGAATAGGGGATAGCCACGAGGGTATATTAGTGCTGCCCGAGAACGCCACAGTAGGAATGTCTGCTTCAGACTATTTTGGCATAGTCAGTGATTCTGTCTTGGAAATTGGTCTTACGGCAAATCGTGGTGATGCGGCCTCACACATTGGAGTCGCCAATGATTTGGCAGCACTGTTGCAATTGCCCTTTCAACGAATTGTCAAAAAAACATTGCCAGTATTACCAATAGGGAGAAAAATTACCATTTCTGAAGATTTGCTCTGCAGCCGATACACAGCGATAGAAATTGAAAATATACAAGTTGCCAAATCCCCTCTATCGACCTGTAACAGACTCAAGGCAATAGGCGTGGAACCCCGCAACAATGTTGTTGATGCCACAAATTATATTCTTCACCATACCGGGCAACCCACACATGCTTTTGATGCCGATTTACTCCATGGGAATATTGCGGTTCGCCTAGCACTCGATGGAGAAACCCTAACCGTATTGGATGGAAGAACACTGAAATTACACCCCTTGGATATTGTTATTGCCGATGAAAAAAAAGTAGTGGCTTTGGCAGGGCTAATGGGCGGTTTGAACACTGCCATCGGGCCGAAAACAAAAAATATATTGGTAGAAATAGCCCATTTTAATGCCACCAACATTAGGAAATCAGCAAAGCGCCATGCCATTCATACAGATTCGGGGTTTAGGTTTGAAAGGGGTATTGACCAACAAAACCTACCCCAAGCCGCAAGCTTATTGGTGGAACAATTGATCCATACCGCTGGGGGTACAGCAAGCAAACTTTCTGAATGGTATCCAATCCCATACAAGCCAAGAGAAATTTTATTGGATAATCATTCACTAAACACTTTTGTGGGGCATGAAATAGATGTAAAAATCACGATTCGGATTTTAACCCAATTGGGATTTGAAATTCAACAAAAAAAATCTTCATTGCTTGTGCTTGTTCCGTCATGGCGCAATGATATCGAACAAGTGGTTGATCTTTATGAAGAAGTAATGCGTATCTATGGCTATGACCAAATACCCATGAGTGGCAAATTGCAAGCAAGCTTGGGTGCTTTTGAAGGTATAAAAATTCCAAAACTCGAACACAAAATTCGTGAGTATTTGTGTAACCAAGGTCTCTTTGAAGCCTTAACAAATTCATTACACGCCAGTCACTGGTACCCTGAAATGCCAGATTTGATTCGCTTGAGCAACCCATTAAGCAGTGATATGGATGTCATGAGGCCTTCTATGATTCCGGGATTATTGCAGTCGGTCGCGTATAATATTAACCGAAAAATTCAAAGTGTTCAATTGTTTGAATTGGGACTATTATACGAAAAAGTTGAATCTGGATTCAAGGAAACCCCGACATTGTCAATGATTTTTTGGGGTAATACACAACCTGAAAGTTGGGAAAGTAAAAGTGTCGCCATCGACGTATACCATATTAAACGAATTATTCAAGGCCTATTACTCCGGATTGGAAGCAAAAAAAGTATAGATACTATTGCAATTTATCCAGCATCACAGATGTTATTGAAGGCAAATAAAATCACGGGACCTGTTTGGTGTGTAGAAATACCTTGGCGAACATTTGTGAATAAAAAAGCGGATACTATTACCGTTACCCAAGCAGCAAAATTTCCTGTTATGCGCCGAGATTTAAGTTTGGTTCTGGAAAAAGAAGTCGATTTTAATACCTTAAAAAATGTTGTTGATAGCGCCAAAATTTCTATGCTCACCGATACCCGTGTGTTTGATATTTTTGAAGGGAAACCACTCGCTGATGGACAAAAAGCCGTTGCACTTTCATTCCACTTTTCAAATCCATTAACAACACTTACCGACGCTGAAGCAGATACTGCGATGCATCAACTCATGCAGGCATTTGAATCGATGGGGGCAATCATTCGCAAGTAGCTTAAACCTTGTCAATGTCGGTTTTGTTAATTGCCCATTTTTTGAATTGCGTCTCCGTTAAAATTGTAAAATTTGAAGTGGCAGATTTACCTGAGCCTAAAATGTATTAATTTTGTAGTATGGATTTTTCTACTGTATTGTATGAAAAAAATGGGCCCGTGGCCACTATAACACTCAATAGACCGGATGTATACAATGCTTTCAATGATGACCAAAGTTATGGCTTACAGACGGCCCTAAAAGAAGCAAAAAAAGATGAAGAAGTTCGGGTTTTGGTATTGACTGGCGCTGGCAAAGCCTTTTGTTCTGGACAGGATTTAAAAGCCATTTCTGATTGTAAAAATCGTTCGCTGGCTGAATCACTCCACAAACGGTATAATCCGATTATCAAAATAATGCGTGAAATGCCCAAGCCAATCATTGGAAGAATCAATGGCGTAGCCGCTGGAGCAGGTGCATCGCTTGCATTTGCTTGCGATTTTATCATTGCCGCCCAAAACACCTCTTTCATAGAAATATTTATACAGGTTGGATTGGTTCCAGATTCAGGGTCTTCCTATTTTTTATCAAAATCCCTATCGGCCGCCAGGGCTTTTGAAATGGCGAGTATGGCTCCTAAAATATCGGCCCAACAAGCATTAGAATGGGGCCTCATTAATCGAGTTGCCCCGCTGGAGTTAATCGACGAAGAGGTCAAAAAAGCAACAGACTATTATTCCCAAGCACCGACAAAAGCCATTGGAATGATCAAAAAAATGCTTGCAAAAGCTGGACATACTAGCCTAAGTACCCAATTGGAGTATGAGGCTTATTGCCAAGAAATTGCAGGCGCTACAAGTGATTATACAGAGGGTGTGGCAGCCTTTGTTGAAAAACGCAAACCCGTATTTAAAGGAAAATAAATAATGTATGCATCCATTAACCATGCAAAACCAACAAATATCCATTCGCAGGTGATACGCCGGATACGTTTATATGCCATACTATTATTGGTTTTTGGGTTATCGCATCAAAAAACCTATGCCCAAAATACCGAGAATTATCCTTTGGGTGAGCCCTGCGGATTCTCTACCGTGTTAAATCAATTAGAAAAACAGTATCCTGGTTTTAAATCCCATTTTGACCTCAAAACTCAAGCGCTTCTTGCAAAAACAATTCGCGTAGAACCCCGCAAAAAACGCATTACCGATACCCTCTATTCTTATGATACAATCTATGTGATTCCCTTGGTGTTTCATGTAATCTATAATGTAGCGAATGAAAACATTCATGATTCCTTACTACAATCACAAGTTGCCGTTTTAAACCGTGATTTCAATCGTCTTAACGCAGATACAGTAAAAACGCGAAGTTTTTTTAAATCTCGCAGCGGCTCTGCACGCATCCAATTTGAATTTGCAAGCATAGATCCTTCGGGTAAGGCTACTTCAGGAATCATTCGTAAAGCAAGTTCGGTCTTGACATTTGGGTCAAATAGGGGCAACATAAATGACCTAATGAAAGAGTCTGCCACTGGGGGTAACGACCCTTGGGATCCCGAAAAATACGTTAATATTTGGGTTTGTGATTTAAGTGTAAACAACCAAGACATCCTATTTGGTTATGCTTACCCTCCCTATGGTCATCCTTCATGGTCCAGTAATTCTTGGGTGGCTGACCCCAGGCAAGGTGTGGTATTACATTATAAAATAGTAGGGGAAAAAAATCCAAGAGCAACTGGAGCCATGGCTAGTTCAAACATGGGAAGGGTTGCTGTTCATGAATTAGGTCATTATTTTGGACTTCGTCATACCTGGGCTGATGACCAAAATTTGATGGATAAGTGTAGCCTAGACGACTATATAGATGATACACCGCTGCAAGGTATAGGTGCTGCATTTGCCTGTAATTTGGGGAGCAATACTTGCATAGAATCATCCAATGATTTACCCGATATGATTGAAAATTATATGGATTACGCCTCGCATTCTTGCCAAAATATTTTTACCAAGCGACAGATTCAAATGATGCGTAATTCCATTTCTGATTATCGTACAATTTTACCCGTGCGTATCAACATTATTTCCCGTGCTACAATTTTTGATACGGTTGTGTATGACAAGGTAATGGTTTATGCTGTAAGAGATAAAAAACAATTGGTTGTAGAGGTGGACGATGAAAATGTATTGGGTGCACTTCAAATTCAAGTTTTTTCAATACTCGGTCAAGCGATTAGCAACCCAAAAACGATCACTAATAATGAAACCTTTATTTCTACAATGGGTTTTAGGCCCGGAATGTACGTTGCTGTATTGAGTAGGTTGTCCGATGGAAAAGTGATTCGTAAACAAAGCCTGTTTATCGATTAAAAAACCTTGGACGGGGCTGCCATAAATTATGCAATTTAAGTGCGGTGTAAATTAAGTGCCTATTTGAAATTGTGATCAAACACCAAAACCATCGTTTTCGAGGGGAATTAACCTTGAAGTTTATAACTCTTTTCTCAATCTGGCAACTGGAATTCCCAATTGCTCCCGATATTTTGCGACAGTACGACGGGCAATATTATATCCTTTTGCCTTTAAAAGTTCCATCAATGCCTCGTCGGTCATGGGTTTCCGTTTACTTTCCAAATCCACAGCATTTGACAATATTTTTTTTATTTCTCGATTGCTTACCTCTTCTCCCTCATCATTGATCAATCCTTCTGAAAAGAAATATTTCAAAGAAAAAATTCCAAAATCTGTTTCCACATATTTGCTGTTGGCAACCCGAGATATGGTGGAAATATCCAGGAACACTTGTTGTGCAACATCTTTCAAAATCATAGGCTTGAGAAATACCTCATCACCCCCCTCTAAGAAAAAAGCGCTTTGTCTTTGTACAATGGCTTCCATGGTTTTCAGAAGCGTATTCTGTCTTTGCTTGACGCTGTCAATAAACCATTTGGCACCATCCACTTTTTGTTTGATATACTGAACTGCATCGCGCAATTGCTTTTCTTTCTGAGAACTCGATTCATAGGCTTTCAAGGTTTCCACGTATGCTGGACTGAGGCGAAGTTCAGGAGCATTTCTGCCATTCAATCTTACCCTTAGAATACCATCTTCATTAATAACAGAAAAATCGGGTACAATATATTGGGTTTTGGCATGGCCACCTCCACCGGTTTCACCCGGTTTGGGATTCAACTTCAGTATCTCCGCCATTGCTTCTTTTAATTGTTCCTCGGTAATTTTAAGCGATTTTTTGATTTTGTCGAAATGTTTTTTCGCAAATGCATCAAACTGCTCGGACAATAATTTTTCGGCTAAATCAATGGCTTTGTTATTTCCATAATCTTTTTTGTACAACTGCAATAATAAACACTCCTGCAAGTTGCGTGCTGCGATGCCTGGAGGATCAAAATTTTGTATTTTAATCAACAATCGCTCCAATTGGTGTTCGGTTACAATTATGTTGTCATTGAATGCCAAGTCATTTACGATGCTTCTTAAATCACGGCGTAAATAGCCATCGTCTTCAATACTTCCTATAAGATGGTAAGCCAATTCCAATTCCTGGTCTTCAAATAAAACCCTTGCCTGTTCAATCAAATACTCGTGAAAAGTGCCAAACGCGGCTAAGGGCATTTCGCGATGTTCTTCACTATTATAGTCTTCCCCCATTCGGAAACTATTATAGTCATCATCTGCCCCTGCGCTCAATAATTCTTCAACATTAATATCCTGATCATACACATCATTTGATTCTGAGGTGGGATTAAAATCCTCACTGGAGAAATCATCCGTTGTTTCTTTTTGTTCGTCAGCGCTTGGCTCCTTTCCAATGCCCTCAAAATCAATCGTAGCATCATTTCCTTCTCCCTTCTCCAATGCCGGGTTATCGAGTAATTCATGGCCCATTTTTTCTTCGAAATCTTGGGTATTGAGTTGTAACAATTTGATAAACTGAATCTGTTGTGGACTCAGTTTTTGCATCAATTTGAGGGACATCTCCTGTTTCAGGGCCATGGGACAAAGGTAAGAAAATGCGGCCAAATAACAAATATCGTGCCAAAAAAATAATTGGGCATTTGCTGACGTATTAAACTATATATACCCCTGTAAAATGAACCATTTGTTGCAACATCAGAGGGAATGATAACTATCCATTACCTCTCAAGGACGGGATTGTAAGTCTCTATCAAAAATCCGAATCGAGCTTTGTCTTTAATAAGGGTTGGAGCCCAACAAATTGTGCGTATCCAACCAACAGTTGACACGAGTTAATAGATCAGGTGGTTCCAGAGAATATCCGCCGCTCTAATCGGACTCTCGACCATTACTTTGGTTGGACCCCTCTGCGTATAATGACATTCAGGGATTTTCACACTTTAGATTTAATAACTCAGATAGAGACTTTTTTGTTTGTACAGTTCTCTGAAAGCGGGGTCTTGAATATCTTTTATAAACAAGATGCTTTCGCCGGTGCTCTTCATTTCTGGACCCAGTTCACGACTCACACCAGGAAATTTATTAAAACTAAACACAGGTTGTTTGATCGCAAAACCATTGGGACGGGCTGGAATTGTAAAGTCTGCAATTTTGTTTTTTTCCAACATAATTTTAGTGGCCATGTTTATATAGGGGAAATTATATGCTTTGCAAATAAATGGCACTGTTCGTGAGGCGCGAGGATTTGCCTCAATTACATATACTTTTCCATCCTTAATTGCGAATTGAATATTTAACAGTCCGCGAATATCTAATGCACGCGCCAACTTCTCGGTATACTCAACCATGGTTGCCTGAACCTTTTCACTCAATGAAAAAGGGGGAAGCACAGCACTTGAATCACCAGAGTGTATACCAGCAGGTTCAATGTGTTCCATCAAACCTATAATATGAACCTCCACGCCATCGCTTATGCTATCGCTTTCGGCTTCTTCGGAACGGTCTAAAAAATGGTCTATTAATACCCGGTTACCGGGTAAGTCTCCCAACAATTTTACCACAGCCTTTTCCAAATCCTCATCATTGATCACGATGACCATCCCCTGTCCACCCAAAACATAGCTTGGTCTTACCAAAACTGGGTAACCCACCGTATTTGCAATTCGGATTGCATCTTCAGCGTCCAACGCTACACCAAATTTGGGATAGGGGATCTCCAGCTCGGCCAACAAGTCACTGAATCGACCGCGGTCTTCAGCGACATCCATGTTATTATAATTTGTCCCAATAATTTTTATGCCCTTTTCATGCAATTTTTCTGCGAGCTTCAAGGCTGTTTGGCCACCCAGTTGAACGATCACACCTTCGGGTTTTTCGTGTTGAATGAGTTCCCATAAATGTTCCCAATAAACCGGTTCGAAGTAAAGTTTATCGGCAATATCAAAATCGGTACTTACCGTTTCAGGATTGCAATTTATCATAATTGCCTCATAACCCGCTTCTCTTGCCGCCATAATACCGTGAACACAACTGTAATCAAATTCGATTCCTTGGCCAATGCGATTGGGCCCGCTGCCAAGAACAAATATCTTTTTCTTATCGCTGACAATACTTTCGTTTTCACCGTCAAAAGTTGAGTAAAAATAATTTGTCTGACTCGGAAATTCCGCACTGCAGGTATCAACCATTTTATACACCCGCTTAATACCACCAGCGATTCGCTTTTTATAAACGTCTTCTGCTGTGGAATTGCCACCCATAAGCCGGGCGATCTGTTCGTCACTGTACCCTTTTTCTTTTGCAATGCGAAGCAGGCTTAAGGGAATATTGTCAGGATTGTGTCGTCTTAACTCAGTATCGGTTTTTGCCAAATCTGCAATTTGTTCTAAAAACCATCTATCAATGCGGGTAATTTTTTGCACGCTGCTAATTGGAACACCCAATGCAAGGGCATCTTTGATTTGGAAAACCCTATTCCAACTGGCGTTCTCCATACCATGAACCAATTCTTCAAGATTTCGGTTTGCTTTTCCATCAGCACCCAAGCCATGTCTTCCGATCTCTAAACTCTGACAAGCTTTTTGCAGGGCTTCTTGGAAATTCCTTCCAATCGCCATCACCTCACCCACCGATTTCATCTGAAACCCTAAACGTGTATTGGCGCCATGAAATTTATCGAAATTGAAGCGTGGTATTTTTACTATTACATAATCCAAGGCAGGTTCAAAAAATGCACTGGTGGTTTTGGTTACTGGATTTTTTAATTCATCCAAAAAATACCCAATGGCCAGTTTGGCCGCAATTTTTGCGATTGGATAACCAGTGGCCTTGGATGCAAGTGCCGAACTACGACTTACCCTTGGGTTTATTTCAACAGCAATGATTTCTTCGGTGTCTGGATTTACGCTAAATTGCACATTGCATCCCCCTGCAAATAAGCCCATGCTTCGCATCATTTTAAAAGCCAAATCACGCATTTCTTGAAATGTTGAATCACTCAATGTCATTGCTGGAGCCACAGTGATCGAATCTCCCGTGTGAATTCCCATCGGGTCAAAATTTTCTATGGTGCATATAACTGCAATATCATCTTTGCCATCGCGCAGCAACTCAAATTCATATTCCTTCCATCCCAAAACGGCTTGTTCTACCAATACCTCATGCACCGGGCTAGACTCTAATCCATATTGGAGCGCACGGTCAAATTCATCTTTTTTATAAACGATAGCCCCCCCGGTACCTCCTAAGGTATAGCTGGGTCGAATCACCAGAGGAAATCCAATACGTTGTGCTATTTCTTTTCCCTCCAAAAAACTATTTGCTATCTGACTTTTTGCAACACCCACGCCCAGTTCTACCATTAATTTGCGAAATTTTTCGCGGTCTTCCATCTTGTCGATGGCCTCAATATTTACCCCTATAATTTTACAATTGTGTTTTTTCCAGATTCCAAGTTCTTCACATTCCTTGGCCAGATTCAATGCAGTTTGGCCACCCATGGTTGGAAGGACAGAATCAATCTCTTGCTCGAGAAGAATCTTCTCAATGCTGTCTGGAGTTAGAGGCAATAAATACACATAATCTGCATTCATTTTATCGGTCATGATGGTTGCAGGATTACTGTTTATCAGTGAAACCTTTATGCCCTCTTCGAGAATGCTTCTTGCAGCTTGCGTTCCTGAATAGTCAAACTCACAAGCCTGACCGATAATAATCGGGCCACTGCCAATAATTAATACGTGTTTTATGGAAGGGTTTTTTGGCATGTTTCCAAAATTGTACAAATTTAGGGTATACCACTCTGAGTTTGTATTTTATTTTCACGTTTGATGCATTTGCAACAGACGCACATTGCTTTTCTAAAAAAACAACAGCCCTGTTCTGTCATCGTTTTACAAATGAATTGTTTTTGGCAAGAATCACCCTTGAACGAATTACAAAATAATGGGGAACATCAGGTATTCAAGAAAAAATAAACACCAATAAAACATGTAAAATCGGTGAATGCTTTTGGGATTGTTCAGGTCGCATCGCCATGATTGCCATATAAACAGAAACAACATGAATAAATGGGCCATTCCAGCAAGCAAATTTGGTTGAACTATCGGCTTTACTTCGCCAATTGTAATCAAAAAATTCAAGCCTATATTGGGCATCAAATAATGCCAAGCAATTAAAATATAAGCCAAAGTAACTACAGTAACACCTGCCCGAAATGCCTGGGTTCTATTCCATACAACCGCTACTGTTCGAATGCCGAATTCTTTGTCACCCTCAGTATCTGGAATATCTTTAAACCATGCAATTCCCAGGCTAAATGCACTTACAAACAGCGTTAAAGGATACAGCCAATCTGGAAAAATAAACGAACAGTTGTATACCATCGTATAAAAATGTACTGTTAATCCAATGTTAACCATAGGGCCGCGAACCAAGGCAATGGCCGATGCCGCCCAAACATGGTATCGCTTAAAACGAATGGGCGGCATAGAATAAAGTGTTCCAATGAAGGCTATTGTGGCTATTAAGTACCCAAAAAAAGGCTGAATACTCCAAGATATTACCAATGAAAAACACAAAGCAACCCAGCAAATTATCCAGGCTTGCTTCAGCGAAAGTTCAGACGATGCCAAGGGCAAATTCGGTTTGTTTATTTTGTCTAGCGCTATGTCACTAATTTGATTTAAGCCGGTGATAAATAGATTACAAGCCAAGCAAGCCATCAAACTCGGGAAAAACAAGCTGAGAAAAACTGTTGTCTTTTCTATCACCAAAGGGATAAATCCCACCACTCTCGGCATATTGGCGCCGATTTTGGGTAGGCCAGCATCTGACAACAAATACAGGTAATGATTGTCGATTATACAATCTGCATTGGGCAGTGGCGTATAAAAAACAACCAAAACCAATAAGGTAAAAACGCTAACCGAAGAACCGATGATTGTATGGGGTCTGGCAAAGCGCCAAATTTTGTATATCATTTTCCAAAGTAACAACCAAGCGTTCCATTTTGTGTTCCTTTGTTAAACCAATCTTTGTTCCAGCTTTTTATAACGCCCTAAATTGCCAATATTTTTTAGTATAGTCATTTTAATTGCAATGGGTATTACATTGTTTTCCTTGCTGGAAAAACGTTTTCCTCAATCGAGATTTTTATGGCGAAAGCTTCTACACATTTTCGTGATTTTAATATGTGGTATTGGATTCTTAAAAATACCATTTGTTCCTATTTTTTGCATTTCGATCGTTTCCACCCTGGTTTTATTATATGTCATATCGAAGGGTTTTTTTGGGGCCTCAGACCATTCTGGTTCTATCCGAAAACCCTGGGGCATGGTTTATTTTGCTGCAACTTTTACCGGAATGACCATCTTAAAAACGATAGATGATGGTGCTCTGTCTTTTGTTTGCTTCATTGCATTGATTATTTTGGCTTTTTCTGACGGCTTTGCAGGAATTGTTGGTGCATGGGCTACCCAAAAAAACGAATTGCATAAAAAAATCAAACCTTGGGGTTTGCCTTTTTATTTACCATGGGGAAACGATACCAAAACCTTGGCTGGTTTGATTGTTTTTATTTTGTCTTCATGGCTAATTTTATTCTTTTCACCCTGTATCGCACATCAATTTTTTCCAGCGCTTGGAATACACAATATTCCCATTGGATTCCATTGGATAATACTTACCTGTATAATGGCATTTGCCATTGCACTGGTTGAGATGGTTTCGTCGGGAGGGAGTGACAACCTATTTATTCTGTTGTCTTCCATTGTAATTTGCTCCATTCTCTTTAGTCCAAATCCTGCATATAAACTTGATTCGACGGAGTTGCAATTGTTACAAGACTCGAGCCTTGTACTGTTTTTTTATTTGTTGGGATCGGTGATTCTTGCACTGTTTTTTGTTCGCTGGCGATTGTTAAATGCATCAGGCGCAGTAATGGCTTGGTTATTGGCATATGCGGTAGTGATATTGGCGGGTTGGAACATTGTATTTCTCTTTGCTTTTTTTTTACTCGCAACCCTAAGCACTAAAATTGGAAATGGATTTGGGATTGTTAAAGCCGATTCCAAATCGGGTAGGCCGAGAGACCACTGGCAAGTATTGTCTAACGGTGGCATAGTACTTTGCTTAGCACTTTTATCTTCCATTTTTGGCCTTTACCCAGATATGTTTGGGCGCTTGCAAGACCCTAACGGAAACCCAGATATTTTCTATTTGTTGGCCTTGGTTTCAGTAAGCGTTGCTTGCTCCGACACCTTGAGCAGCGAATTAGGGATGCGTTTTGGAAGGAAAACACGCCATATTGTCTTTTTTCGGCCGATTCCCAAGGGCGTTTCTGGAGGTGTTTCAATCAATGGACTTTGGGCTGCAGTAATGGGTGCATCGGTGATTGCCCTATTTGCCTTCACTGTCGACCCAAAAACAACAACCTATTGGGGTTTCATTTCGCAAGGCACACTCTTTATTTTTATCGCCGGTTTGGGTTTTTTGGGGTCGATTTTAGACAGTATTTTAGGTGCCTTATTTCAAGTCAAATACCAAAATGATAAGGGGCAACTTTCGGATACCCAAGAAAATAATAGCACACCGATACGTCATGGATTCGCTTGGTGCACCAATGATGTTGTCAATGCATTGAGCAATTTTATCATTGTAATCATTGCTTTCTGTTTGATTTATTAATACAGTACAGCTTAGGTTTGTCGAATAAAATTCAAAATTTTTTAGGGGACGTTGCTGGTTTTTTGGTTATAATAGAATGGATAGAAAATATACCCTTTGGTTTGCTTGTTCTGTCCTTAAAAAAGTACAACATGCTGCGATGGTGATTTTAACCGCTACTTCACTCAAACGAGAACTCGATACTTATAGTATGTTTGCATTGCTATTAGATTATTTAAAAAAATTAGAGACACATTATAATTTTTATAGAAAGTTACGAATTGTCGAATATGCTTGAATATCAAAATCCAATTATTGGGCCCGAATTTCGGTTGAAATCCAATTTCATCTGGCGACTTGATGAGCTTTTTTTAACCACGATACAACCCTATGTATCCAAATTGTGTCTATTTTGAAATGAATACATTATCCTTCTTTTTTTCCAAAAAAAATAAACTCCAAACAATAATGAACATAAGTAAAAAAATATACCTGCGCTGTCTTTTTTTAATGGGATTGGTGGTTTTTTTCTGCAGCGATTCCAATGCACAAATTACCATAACAACAACCATTACCAATGTTTCTTGTAATGGCGGATCAGATGGGACAATCGTGGTGAGCGCCAGTGGGGGT
>SXGT01445609.1_pt1 | contig 138217 bp, 138 predicted proteins | sample 3176221 | NCBI WGS metagenome assembly SXGT01 (sample SAMN11356862, study PRJNA531348) | freshwater metagenome | isolation source: freshwater sample F1-120 | place: China: Fuxian Lake, Yuxi | collected 2017-12-25 | reverse complement strand
GATCCGCGAAGGCGGACGAACGGTCGGCGCAGGCGTCGTCGCCAGCATCATCGAGGGAGGCGCTAATGTCCACCGGCAACAAGATCCGCATCCGCCTCAAGGCGTACGACCACAAGCTCCTCGACAAATCGGCGAAGGAGATTGTGGAGACCGCGCGCCGCACGGGTGTGACGATCCGCGGGCCCTTCCCGCTTCCGACGACCATCAACCGGTGGACCGTCCTTCGCTCGCCGCACGTGGACAAGAAGTCACGTGAGCAGTTCGAGCGCCGTACCCATCACCGTCTGCTCGACATCCTCGAGCCGACACCTCAGACGGTAGACGCCCTGATGAAGCTCGACCTGAGCGCTGGCGTTCACGTCGAGATCAAGCTGACCTGAGGCACCGGCCATGCCGAGCGTACAAGTATACAATCAAGCGCGCAAAGAGGTCGGCTCTGTCGACCTCGACGATGGCGTGTGGGCGGTCGAGGTCAAGGAGCACTTGCTCTACGCCGCGGTCCGCTACCAAGACGCTGCCGCTCGCCAGGGCACGCACAAGACCAAGGGCCGCTCCGAGATTCGCGGCGGCGGCACGAAGCCCTGGAAGCAGAAAGGCACCGGTCGCGCGCGTCACGGTAGTAGCCGCTCGCCCCAGTGGCGCGGTGGTGGCGTCGTCTTCGGGCCGCACGTCCGCAGTCATGCCTTCAAGATGAACAAGGCGGTTCGCCGTGCGGCCCTGCGCTGCGCGCTGTCTCGCCGTGTGAGCGAGGAGCGGGTGGTCGTCCTCGATGCGATGGACCTTCCCGAAATCAAGACCCGCCAGGTCGTTGACTTCATGGGGCGCTTCGAGTTGCCGGACATGTTGCTCGTGCTCGACGCGCCGAGCGACAACGTGCTGAAGTCGTCGCGCAATTTGGCCGGCGTCACCGTCCTACCGGCGGATGGCCTGAATGTTCGCGACGTGCTTCGTCGGCGAAACCTCGTCGTGACGCAGTCGGCGGTGGCCTCCATCACCGACCGCTTGGGGAGCTGAGATGAAGGACATCCTCGTTCGGCCCCTGGTCACCGAAAAGACCACCACTCGCCTTGCGGAACGGACCTACGCGTTCGAAGTGCGCCCCGACGCGGAGAAGTCCGACGTCAAGCGCGCGATCGAGACGTTTTACGGCGTCGTGGTCGAGGCCGTCCGGACGTCCATCGTCCGCGGCAAGGTGAAGCGCAACCGCCGGTCTGCTGGCAAGCGCCGCAACTGGAAGAAGGCCTATGTGACCGTCGCTGACGGACACGCCATCAACGTATTCGGAGCCTGATCGGCCATGGCCGTCAAGACCTACAAACCGACCTCTGCCTCGCGGCGTACGCTGACTTCGGCGGACACCTCGGGCCTTTCAAAAGCGCCGCCGTTGCGTTCGCTGCTCAAGTCCCTTCCGGGGACCGGCGGCCGAAACAACACAGGGCGGATCACGGTTCGCCACATCGGCGGCGGCGTCAAGCGCCGGTACCGCATCATCGACTTCCGTCGTGACAAGGTCGGCGTTCCCGGCAAGGTCGCCGGCATCGAGTACGATCCGAACCGCACCGCGCGCATCGCACTCGTCCACTACGCCGACGGCGAGAAGCGGTACGTGCTTGCGCCCGCGGGCCTCACGGTTGGCGACCCGATCATCAGCTCGAACCAGGCCGACATCCGCCCTGGCAACACGATGGAGCTCGCATCGATCCCGTTGGGCACGATGGTGCACAACGTCGAGTTGACCTGGGGTCGCGGTGGCCAGCTCTGCCGTTCCGCTGGCTGCTTTGCGCAGGTCATGGCCAAGGAAGGCGGCTACGTGCTCCTTCGCCTCCCCTCTGGCGAGCTCCGCCAGGTCCTTGGACGCAACCGCGCGACGATCGGGCAGGTCGGAAACGCGGAGCACGAGAACATCGTGATCGGCAAGGCCGGCCGCAATCGCTGGCGCGGCGTTCGTCCTACGGTTCGCGGTACCGCCATGAACCCGGTCGACCACCCGCACGGCGGCGGCGAAGGCCGCGCCAAGGGCCGTCATCCTGTGACGCCTTGGGGCATGCCGACCAAGGGCTATCGTACCCGCGACGCCAACAAGCCGTCCGGTCGCTTCATCGTCAAGCGCCGTTACGGGAAGTAGGAAATATGGCACGTTCCGTCAAGAAGGGGCCGTTCATCGACGGCCACGTCATCGAGAAGGTCAGGGCCGCTCGGGCAGCTGGAGGCAACCGCGTCATCAAGACGTGGAGCCGCCGCTCGACCGTCATCCCGGACATGATCGGCCTGACCTTTGCCGTTCACAACGGCAAGCAATTCCTGCCCGTCTACGTGACCGAACAGATGATCGGTCACAAGCTGGGTGAGTTCGCACACACTCGGACTTTCCGGGGCCACGCGGCCGATCGGAAGGCCAAGGTCACGAAGTAGGCACCATGACGAGCCACGCCACCCTGCGGTTTGCCCGCGTTTCCGCCCGTAAGGCGCGCTTGGTTGCGGACGTTGTTCGCGGCAAGGCCGTGCCGGACGCGATTCGCGCGCTGACCTTCCTCGACAAGAAGTCGGCAGGCATGATTCAGAAGCTTGTCGAGTCGGCCGTTGCAAACGCTGAGCACGCCGGGACGGTCGACGTCGACGGTCTGATCATCAGCGCGATTCGCGTCGACGCGGGTCCCACGTTGCGCCGGTTCCGACCGCGCGCACAGGGACGCGCAACCAAAGTTCTCAAGAAGACGAGCCACATCGCGGTCGAACTGACCAGCCGGTAGGTGATCATGGGGCAGAAAGTCAATCCAATTGGGTTCCGCGTCGGTGTCACGACCGGTTGGGATTCCCGTTGGTTCGCCGAAAAGGACTACGGGCGGTATGTGGAGGAAGACCTCCGCATTCGCCAGTACATCAAGAAGAAGCTCCATTCGGCGGGCATCGCGCGCGTGATGATCGAGCGCGCGGCCAACAAGGCCAAGGTCTACATTCATGCGGCGAAGCCAGGGATTATCCTTGGCAAGCGCGCGACGGGCTTGGACTCTCTCCGCGCTGAAATTCAGCCGCTGACGCAGTCGGAAGTCTTCGTGCACATCATGGAAGTGCGCAAGGTCGACACCGAGGCCGTCCTGGTCGCGGAGAACATCGCGGCGCAGCTGGAGAAGCGCATCAGCTTCCGGCGCGCGCTGAAGAAGGCCATGCAACAGTCCCGACGCGCTGGCGCGAAGGGCGTGAAGGTCATGTGCTCCGGCCGTTTGGGCGGGGCCGAGATGTCTCGGTTGGAGTGGTACATGGAGGGCCGGGTGCCGCTCCACACGCTTCGGGCGAACGTCGATTTCGGTGTTGCCGAGGCCCGTACTTCGTACGGCGCGATCGGTGTGAAGTGCTGGATTTTCAAGGGCGAGATGATGCCCGGTGAGGATGCCCGCGGCGCTTAGCCGTCGGGTGCCGGGGGAGGAACTATGCTCTCACCCAAGCGGGTGAAGTACCGCAAGCAGCAGAAGGGACGTATGGCTGGCGCTGCATGGCGCGGGTCGGACATCGACTTCGGCGACTACGCACTCCAGGCCACGACGTGTGGGTGGGTGTCGGCGCGCCAAATCGAGGCCGCTCGAATTGCCCTGACGCGGCATGTCAAACGTGGCGGAAAGGTGTGGATTCGGGTTTTCCCCGACAAGCCCATCACCAAGAAGCCGCTGGAAACCCGAATGGGAACCGGCAAAGGCGCGCCCGAATACTGGGTGGCCGTCGTCAAGCCGGGGCGCATCCTCTACGAAATCGAGGGTGTCACGGAGGACATCGCTCGCGAGGCCTTCCGCCTGGCCGGGCACAAGCTCGCGATCCACACGCGCTTCATCAAGCGCGGCGACGAGGTGCTGTGATGACCGCTGAGCCGAAAGAGCTGAGCGACGCGGATCTCGCTTCGGCCCTCATGGGCATCGAGCGCGAGTTGGTCGCGGCGCGGTTCAAGCTCAAGATGAATCAGCTCGAGAACACCGCATCGCTCCGTGTGATCCGTCGCAGGATGGCACGGTTGGCGACGGAAGCGGGTCGTCGTGAACGGGCCTCGGGCGCGGCGAAGGGCTCGCTCGTGGGACGTCACGCCAAGGTGGGAAGCGCCGCGGCATCTTCCGCCGACGCTCCGGCTAAGGGTGGCTTCCTTTCGGGGATCGTTGACAAGTTGGCGGGTAAGGAGTAGTTCAGCGGGCCCACCTTCGGTGGGCATCCGATGCAGGTGCGCGTCCCTTCGGGGAGACCTCGCCTGCGGGGAACGGAGTGGCCCTCAGCCCCTCCACGGGAGTAGCCTCGATGAGTGTCGAGCAACAAAACACGGGTCGCCGTGAGCTCGTTGGAAAGGTGGTGTCGGACAAGATGGACAAGACCATTACGGTCTTGGTTGTCCGTACCGTGCTCCACCCGACGTACCGCAAGTACATCCAGCGGAGCAAGAACTACAAGGCGCACGACGAAGACAACGCGTGCAAGGTCAACGACACCGTGGTGATTCGCGAGTCGCGGCCGCTTTCCAAGACCAAGCGCTGGGTGGTTGTCGAACGCCGCCCCGCGGCTTCGTGACTGGGAGCTGAGCCATGATTCAGACCGAAAGCACGCTCGATGTCGCCGACAACTCCGGCGCAAAGCGCGTGAAGTGCATCAAGGTCATCGGGGGCAGCAAGCGCAAGTACGCGACCGTTGGCGACATCATTGTCGTCTCGATCAAGGACGCCGCGCCGAACTCCAAGGTGAAGAAGGGGCAGGTGGCCCGTGCCGTCATCGTCCGCACGACGAAAGAAGTGCGCCGGAAGGACGGCTCGTACATCCGCTTCGACAAGAACTCGGCCGTTCTCATCAACAAAGAGAATGAGCCCCTGGGCAGCCGCATCTTCGGACCCGTCGCTCGCGAACTTCGCGCGCGTCAGTTCATGAAGATTGTGTCGCTTGCGCCAGAAGTCCTCTGACGAGGGAGCCATGGCCAACAAGATGCGCATCCATGCTGGCGACGAGGTTCGCGTGATCGCGGGCGCCGCCAAAGGACGGGTCGGAAAGGTCCTTCGCGTCCTTCCCGACGAGCGCAAGCTCGTCGTCGAAGGCGTCCACCGCGTCCGCCGTCACCAAAAACCCGCCAACGGCACCCAAGGCGGCATCATCGAGAAGGAACTCCCTATCGATGCTTCCAACGTCGCCCTGTGGGACGCCAACCAGAAGCGTACCGTCAAGGTCGCTTACCAGACCGAGGCAGATGGGAAGAAGGTCCGCGTGGACCGGAAATCCCGTAAGCCCGTCGCCACACGCTGAGGAAACCGATGGGCTACGTCCCCCGTCTCCGCAAGCACTACTTGGACCAGGTCGCGCCAAAACTGCTCGACGAGTTCAAGTTCGCCAACCCCATGATGGTGCCGCGCCTCACCAAGATCGTCTTGAACTTGACGACCAAGGAAGCGCTGCAAAACGTCAAGCTGCTTGAGACGGCGGCCGAAGAGTTGACCCTGATCGCGGGCCAAAAGGCTGTGATCACCAAGTCACGCGTTTCGATCGCCAACTTCAAGCTCCGCGACGGCGTTCCACTGGGAGCTCGCGTCACCCTGCGCGGAGCGCGGATGTGGGAATTTCTCGATCGCCTCGTGACGATCGCGATTCCCCGAATCCGGGACTTCCGCGGGGTAAGCGCCAAGGCCTTTGACGGTCGCGGCAACTACTCCCTCGGATTGACCGAGCAGATCATCTTTCCCGAAATCAACTACGACAAGGTGACCCGCATCGGCGGGATGAACATCGCCTTCGTCACCACCGCGCGGAACGACGAGGAAGGGCGTGCTTTGCTGCGCCACCTCGGCATGCCCTTCGCCAGCTGACCGCGGAGATCGACCCCATGACCGATCCGATCGCCGACATGCTCACCCGAATCCGCAATGCGCAGCGGGTCGGGCATGCCACAGTGCTCATTCCGCGTTCAAAGATCAAGCTCGCGCTGACGGCCATCCTCAAGCGGGAAGGCTTCATCGAGGGCTACATCGAAGACGGTGAGGGGCCGACTGCCCAGCTCAAGGTCTTCTTGAAGTACGACGGCGCTCAGGTGGGAGCCATTCGTGGCATCCGCCGCGTGAGCCGGCCCGGCCGCCGCGTGTACTCGGGGCGGGACGACCTCCCGCATGTGCGCAACGGCCTTGGCGTCTCGATTCTGACGACGCCCCGGGGCATCCTTACCGACCACCAGGCCCGCGTGGCCGGCGTGGGCGGCGAAATCATCTGCCAGGTCTGGTAGCGCGCGAGCGCGCGGAGGAAGCGATGTCGCGTATCGGACGACTTCCCATCGTGGTTCCCAAAGGCGTCACCGTTCAGGTGGCGGCGGACCAGGTGCTCGTTTCGGGCCCCAAGGGCTCGTTGCGTCAGGCGATCGTGTCGGGCACTTCGGTCGAGGCTGCTGGCGACACGATCACAATCAACCGCAGCAGCGACGAGGGCCCCGTTCGCGCGGCCCACGGGCTCATGCGCGCCCTCGTGATGAATATGGTCACGGGCGTCAGCACGGGGTTCGCCAAGGCTCTGGACATCCAGGGGGTCGGCTTCCGCGCTGAAATCAAGGGCCCGAACCTCGTGATGAACCTCGGGTTCTCGCACCCCATCGAGTACGCCGTCCCCAAGGGCGTCGCGGTCGAAGTGCAGAAGAGCACGCGGGTCGTCGTGACTGGCTCGGATCGTCAGCAGGTGGGCCAAGTGGCCGCCGAGATTCGCGCCTACCGCCCGCCTGACCACTACAAGGGCAAGGGCGTTCGCTACGAAAACGAGCATCCGCGGATCAAGGAAGGCAAGTCGGCCTAACGGAGTTCTCATGGCACGGACGAACCAGAAAGCATTGGCGCGCACTCGGCGCAAGAAGCACATCCGGAAGAGCGTTCGGGGGACCCCCGAGCGTCCGCGCCTGACGGTGTTCCGCAGTGCTGTTCACATCTACGCTCAGGTCATCGACGACGCTTCCGGGCGCACGTTGGCCTCGGCGTCGTCGTTGAAGCTGGCCGATGTCGCCGGAGGCAACCGCGAGGGCGCCGCCGCCGTCGGTAAGGCCGTCGCCGAGGCTGCCAAGGCCGCGGGACTTCAGCGCGTCGTGTTTGACCGCAACGGGTTTCTTTACCACGGGCGCGTCGCCGCGCTTGCCGAGGCGGCTCGCGAAGCCGGCCTCGAGTTCTAGGAGACGGGCATGAGCCGCGATCAGAAGAGGCGCCGCGACGACGAGGAGAGCACCCTCATCGAGAAGGTGATCTACATCAACCGCGTCGCGAAGGTCGTCAAAGGCGGCCGGCGGTTCTCATTCTCGGCGATCGTCGTCGTCGGTGACGGCCACGGCACCGTGGGCGTTGGCTTCGGCAAGGCGAACGAAGTGCCTGAAGCGATTCGCAAGGGCACCGAGAAGGCCAAGCGCGGCATGCGCCCCATTCCGCTTCTCGGCGGCACGGTTCCCCATGAGGTCAAAGGCAAGTTCGGGGCAGGCTGTGTGGTCCTGCGGCCGGCCGCCGCGGGTACGGGCGTCATCGCCGGGCCGGCCGTGCGCGCCATCATGGAAGCCGTCGGCGTGCACAACATCCTGACGAAGTCTCTGCGCTCGTCGAACCCCCACAACGTGGTTCACGCCACCTTCGACGCGCTCCACCAGCTGGAGTCGGCCGAGTCCTACGCGCAGCGTTTGGGCAAGGACGTCGAAGAGGTTCACCGCAACTACACCGTCCGCTACCAGAACGCGGTCGGCTGAGGTCACCATGGCCCGCCTACAGATCACGCTCAAGCACAGCCGGATCGGCCAGACGGAGCGGGCGCGCGCCTGCCTGATCGGGCTCGGCCTCCGCCACCCGGGCAGCGTGAGCGTCCTCGAAAATACGCCTGCCGTTCGCGGCATGGTCAAGAAGGTCCTTCATCTCGTCGAAGCCGTCGAGGTTGCCTGAGGTTCCCATGGCATACGAACTATCGAATCTCCACCCGGCGCCTGGCGAGACCAAGGACCGGATGCGTGTCGGCCGCGGCGAAGGCTCCGGCAAGGGCAAGACAGCGGGCCGAGGCACCAAGGGGCAGCAGTCCCGTGCGGGCTACAAGCGTCGTCCGAACTTCGAAGGCGGCCAAACACCGCTTCGTCGCCGGATCCCGAAGCAGGGCTTCACGAACAACTTCGCCAACGACTTCGAGGTCGTGGACCTCGGCCGCCTGGATGCCTTCGAGGCGGGCGCGGTGGTTGACGCGGAGGCTCTGCACGATCTGCGGATCATTTCCCGCATTGGGCGCAACGGCGTCAAGATTCTGGGCGGCGGAGATGTGGGGGTTGCCCTTCACGTTCGCGTGTCCAAGTTGACGCGCTCCGCATCCGAGAAGATTCTCGCGGCGGGTGGAACGGTCGAGGGGCCGCTGCCGGGCGAGTAGCTCGGCCCCGGCGGGGGAGTACCGCTTGACGAACATCTTCGTCCAGATCTGGCGGATGGAGGACCTGCGCAAGCGGGTGCTCTACACGCTGGCCATGATTGCCGTCTACCGGCTCGGTGTGTTCATCCCGAGTCCGGGTATCGATCGGCAGATCTTGGGAACTTGGTTCAGCCAGCAGGACAACTCCCTGTTTGGCTTGTACGACATGTTCTCGGGCGGAGCGCTGAAACAGTACAGCGTGTTTACGCTCGGCATCATGCCGTACATCACGGCCTCGATCGTCATTCAGCTGCTGAGCGAACTCGTTCCGTTTCTCAAGCGAGTCAAAGACGAGGGTCAGGCCGGACGGGCGCGGCTCACGCAGTACACCCGGTACTTCACGATCGTCATCGCGTGTTTCCAGAGCTTCACGTTTGCGACAGGCATGGAGCAGATGCGCGTGGGGAGCAACCTGGTCGTCCTGGACCCGGGTTGGGCTTACCGCCTGCTGACGGTCGTGACGATGACTGGGGGCGCTTGCTTTGTCATGTGGCTCGGTGAGCAAATGACCGAGCGCGGTGTCGGCAACGGCGCCAGCATCCTGATCGTGACGGGCATCTTCGACGGCATTCCGTCTTCGCTGGCCATGTTGTACCAGCTGCTTCAACTTGGTGAGGTGAACCTCATCCAGATGACGATGCTGCTCGCGTTCATGTTCCTCGTCGTGTACCTGATCGTGTTCGTTGAGCGCGGTCAGCGTAGGATCCCGCTGCAGTATGCGAAGCGGGTGCTCGGGCGGCGCGTCTATGAAGGGCAGACGAACTATCTGCCCTTGAAGGTGAACAACTCGGGCGTCATCCCCCCGATTTTTGCGTCGTCGCTGATGATGGTGCCGAGTACGGCAGGTCAGTTCGTCGAGTGGTCGGTCCTGGACTGGGTGCAGGGGGCTTTCTACCCGGGCCGCTGGCTGTACAACGTCGGCTACGTCGTGCTCGTGCTCGTGTTTGCCTTCTACTACACCGCGGTGACGTTCAAACCGGAAGACATCGCTGAGAACCTGAAGAAGCAAGGTGGGTTCATCCCGAAGGTGCGTCCCGGCAAGGAAACGGCCGAGTACCTCGACTGGATTCTCAACCGGCTCACGACGGGTGGCGGCGTCTACCTCGCCGTCATTTGCATCCTTCCGACACTGCTGATCGTCGACTTCGGGGTTCCGTTCTACTTTGGCGGAACGAGCCTGCTGATCATCGTCGGCGTCTCGCTCGACGTGGTCGCCCAAATCGAGGCCCAGCTATCGACGGCCCACTACGACGGCGTCGCGCCGCCCCAGGGATTGCGGGTGCGCAGACGTGGGCAGTTGGGTGGGGCGGGTCCGTGGGTCTGACGTCTCCAGCGAGCGGCCCATGCGCGCGCTGACGTCGGGCCAAGTGGGCTGGGTCAAGGAGCCTTGGGAGCTCAACCTCATGCGGGCGGCCGGGCGCAAGCTGGCCGAGGTGTCCGCGGAGGTCCGCGAACGCGTCCGCATCGGGGTGACGACGCTTGAACTTGACGCCATTGCGGAGGCTGCGATCCGGCGCGTGGGCGCGGCGCCGTGCTTCAAAGGCTACGTCGTCGGCGACAGCGTGCCGTTTCCCGCCAGCATTTGCGCCAGTCCCAACCAGGTAGTCGTTCACGGGATCCCCGACGAGCGCCCGCTTGTCGACGGCGACCTGCTGTCGATTGACTTGGGCCTCGTGGCCGGCGGCTACCACGCCGACTGCGCGTTCAGCGTCGCGCTCGGCACGGCCAAGCCTCGCGTCACCCGCCTGCTTGACGCGACCGAGCGCAGCATGTATGAGGGCGTCGCTCGGGCTCTGGCCGGCAATCACATCGGAGATATCGGACACGCGATCGAATCGTTCATCAGGACCCACCGCTTTGGGATCGTCGCGGACTTCGTAGGGCACGGCATCGGCCGGCGCATGCATGAGTCGCCTTCGGTTCCCAATTACGGGGTCGCCGGGAAGGGTCATCTCCTTCACGCGGGCATGTGTCTCGCCATCGAGCCCATGATCACGCTCGGCACCGACCAAACGGAGATCCTGGATGACGGTTGGACCGTGGTCACGGCCGATGGTAGTCTGGCGGCTCATTTCGAACACACCGTCGCAATCACCTCAAAAGGGCCAGAAATACTGACGGTGTTGGAGGGTGACAACCCTCTTTCTCGTTTCGGTATCGTCTGATTCGGTTTCGGCGCCGCCTCTGGCGGCTCAACGTAGGAAGGTTCCCTTGGCACGTATCGAAGGCGTTGACTTGCCGCGCAACAAGCCGGTCTGGGTCGCGCTCCAGTACCTGTACGGCGTAGGCCGGACCGCGGCTCTCCGCGTCATCCAGGCCGTCGGCATCGAGCAGAAGACCCGCGTCTTCCAGCTCACCGACCATGAGATTGCCCGCATCCGTGAAGTGCTGCAGCAGCAGCTGCGCGTCGAAGGCGAGCTCCGCAAGCAAGTAGCGATGAACATCAAGCGGCTCATCGACCTGGGCACCTACCGCGGGCTTCGGCATCGTCGTGGGCTCCCGGTGCGCGGGCAGCGCACGCATACCAACGCGCGTACTCGGAAGGGACCGCGCCGCAGCACGGCCGCCAAAGTCAAGCGGTAGACGGGGGGAGTCATGAGCGAAGAAACCGAAAGTGGTGGATCCAAGGGTGGCAAAGGCGGGAAGCGCAAGTCGCGCAAGAACGTCCCGGCCGGCCTCGCCCATATCCAAGCGTCGTTCAACAACACCGTGGTGACTATCACGGACCTCGCTGGCAACACGGTCGCGTGGAGCTCGGCGGGCGTTCTGCGCTTCAAGGGCTCGCGCACGAGCACGCCGTTCGCGGCTCAGCTGGTCGCGGAAGACGCGGCCCGCAAGGCCCAAGAGCACGGCATGAAGCAGGTCGGGGTCTTCGTCAAGGGCCCTGGCACCGGCCGCGAATCGGCGCTCCGCGCCATCGCGAACTCGGGCCTCAGGATTACGTTGATCAAGGACGTCACGCCCATCCCGCACAACGGGTGCCGTCCCCCCAAGCGACGCCGCGTCTGACGGCGACGACGCCCGGCTTCGGCCGGACCACGGCCGGTCCACCGTGGTCTCCGTTCGGGGGCGTTCCACAACACGGGACGTGAGCTCGCAGGCCGCGTAGCAGAAGTCCCGGGTGGAGGAATCTATGGAACAAGCTGCATACGCCAACTGGCGTAGTCTCATCAAACCCCGCCGCGTCGAAGTCGATGGCCGTTCGGGCCGTACCTACGGCAAGTTCGTCATTCGGCCGCTCGAGCGCGGATTCGGCACGACGATCGGCAACTCCCTTCGTCGCGTTCTCCTGTCGTCGCTGCAGGGCGCCGCGGTCACCACCGCGCGGATCCAAGGCGTCCAGCACGAGTTCAGCTTCCTTCCCGGCATCGTGGAAGACGTGACGGACATCGTCCTGAACATCAAGGGCGTACTCATCCGCGCCCAGGGCCAGGACATCATCCGCGGCCGAATCAGCCGTGCTGGCGAACCCGGCAAGACGGTCGTTGTGCGCGCTGGCGACTTTTCCTTTGACGGCGCGTGCGAGGTCCTCAACCCCAGCCACGCCATCTGCACGCTCACCGAAGAAGGGCGTTTCGACGCCGAGGTGACCGTTCGTTCGGGCAAGGGCTATGTCCCAGCCGCCCAGAACAAGGACCCCGAGGATCCGCTCGACACGATTCCGGTTGACGCCATCTTCTCGCCGATCAAGCGCGTCCGCTACACGGTCACGAACGCCCGCGTCGGCAATCGTACGGACTATGACCGTCTGACGATGGAAGTCTACACGGACGGCAGCGTGCTTCCCGAGGACGCGTTGGCGTTCGCGGCCAAGATCCTCAAGGAGCAGCTCCAGATCTTCATCCACTTCGCGGAAGAAGAGGAGCCGGTCGGCGGCGACGAAGACGGCGCGGACCAGGAGTACTCGGAGCACCTGTACAAGCGGGTCGACGAGCTCGAGCTGTCGGTGCGGTCTCAGAACTGTCTGCAGAACGCCGGCATCGAGTACATCTGGCAGCTCGTGGAGAAGTCCGAGGCCGAGATGCTCAAGACCAAGAATTTCGGACGCAAGTCGCTCAACGAGATCAAGCAGATCCTGCAGAGCCTGAACTTGCAGTTGGGGACGAAGCTTTCGGCCTCGTTCCAGCGCAACAAGGCCTCGGCCTGATCGGGGGGATGTCATGCGTCATCGCAACTCCGGACGCAAGTTCGGCATGGACGGCACGCAGCGCAAAGCCATGTTTCGCAACATGGTCACGAGCTTGCTTTCACACGGCGAGATCCAGACCACGCTGATGCGTGCGAAGGACCTTCGCGGCATTGCCGAGCGCGTTTTGTCGCTTGGCAAACGTGCCCCCAGCGTGGAAGGGCTGGAGGGCAGTGCGTTGGCCACCGCTCGCGCCCAGCGCGTCGCGGCCATCCGTCGCGCCCGTCTTTGGATCCACGACGACGAGGCGCTCGCCAAGATTTTTGGCGAGTACGCTGAGCGTTTCCGGACCCGTCCGGGTGGCTACACGCGGATCCTCAAGCTTGGCAATCGGCCTGGCGACCAGGCTCCGATGGCCATCATCCGCCTGGTGGAAGCGCTTCCGTCGGCCTGATGTCCGGGTGTCGGGGGTGACGGCGTGCGCCGCCTCCGACATGTGCGAACTCCCGTCGCCCAGGCTGTCGAGGGCGAATGGCGGAACGGACGGCCAGGGCCGCTCGGTCTTGGCGCTGGGAATGGCCGTGGGCAGGCTACAGCACCCTTGGGGGGGCGCCATGGACGCGGCGGTTGCGTTGGAGCGCTTTCGTGCGCGGTTGTCGCGCGACGGCCGTCGGACAACCGGGCAGCGCGACGCCATCGCAACGGTGTTTTTCGAGGCCGGCCGGCACCTGAGCCTGCTGGACATTCTCGACCTTGCGAAGCGAATCTCTCCTGGGGTCGGATTTGCGACCGTCTACCGTACGATGCGGATGTTGGCCGACTGGGGCCTTGCCTCTGAACATCGCTTCGATGGTGGGCAGACGCTCTACGAGCCCATCGACGCCGATGCGCACCACGACCATCTCATCTGCGTCCGTTGTGGCCGGGTGGTCGAGTATGAGGAGCCCGAAGTGGAGGCCCTCCAAGAACGCGTCGCCGCCCGCTACGGCATGCGGGTCGTGAGCCATAAGCACGAGATTTACGGTGAGTGTCTCGCTGGTTGCAGGCCCCCCGTTGGCGCACCCGGTCTCGGGGATTAGCTCTGGCGCGCCATGTACTTGTTCGTCGTCACGCTTCACGTCTTGTTGGCCGCCCTCCTGGTGCTCGTCATCGTGCTGCAGCCGGGAAAGGGCAGTGACGTGGGCGCCGCCTTTGGCGGTGGCGGAACGTCGACGCTCTTTGGCCCGCGGGGCCCCACGAACCTGTTGCAGCGCGCCACCACGGTCGTCGCCTTCATGTTCATGGGTACGAGCCTGACGCTGGCTCTGTACAGCAATCGTCGGATGATGGCGGACGCAAACGTCGAAGAGGAATTGCTCCGCTTGCGCCAGGAAGAGGCGGCCCTCGGGAGCGGGGGCGAGGTCGTCATCCCCGACGAGATGCCGCAGCCAGAGATCACGCCTTCGCGCCGATAAGGTTGGCGAGGCGCTTTTGGGCTTTGCCTTCCGCCGACCGCTCGTTATGCGCGAGCGCCCGGTGGCAACATCGGGATTGCGCAGGTGGCGGAATCGGTAGACGCGCTAGTTTGAGGTGCTAGTGGGGCAACCCGTGGGGGTTCGAGTCCCCCCCCGCGCACGTTTTCTTCAGGCGCCCCTCAGGGCGGCGTCCACGATGGCAAGGAAAGAGGCCGCGTCGAGGCTGGCGCCCCCAACGAGGGCGCCGTCGATGTCAGGCATGGCAAGCAATTCCGCGGCGTTCCCAGGGGCCACCGAGCCGCCGTAGAGGATGCGCAGGTCTTCGGCCACCCAGACGGGTCGGTTTGCCCCGAGCCAGCCGCGGAGGGTGGCGTGCATGGCCTGGGCGACATCTGGCGTGGCTACCTGACCCGTTCCGATCGCCCATACCGGTTCGTAGGCCAGCGAAAGGCCGCTCAGGCGGTCGTCGGGCAGTCCGTCGAGGGCTCCTGCCAGCTGGGCGAGAACGGTCGCCTCAGCCCGGCCCGTTTGCCGTTCGTCGAGCGTCTCACCGACACAAAGCACGGGCAACAAGCCGGCGTCCAGAACCGCTACGATCTTCGCGCGTGTCGATTCGATGGACTCCTGGTGGCGTGCGCGCCTTTCGCTGTGGCCAACCAGCGCGAAGTCGCATCCGATCGCACGCGCCATGGCTGCAGAGGTGTCCCCGGTCCATGCCCCTAGGGCGACGGGTGCAACGTCCTGGACGCCGACCGCGACGGCTGAGCCGGACAGGCACTTGCCGACGGCGTGGACGCTCAGGGTGGTTGGAAACACGGCGACCGTGGCAGGGATGGAGGGGGAGACGGCGCTGCGGAGCGCCTCCGCCAATGCGACCGCGTCGGCCGGACCTCGGTTGAGTTTCCAATTGCCGGCGACGAACGGTCGCCTCATCCCTTCTTCCTCAGGGCGGCGAGGCCAACCAGGTCACCTTGCTCGATGAACTCGAGGCTCGCGCCACCGCCGGTCGAGACGTGTCGAATCCGATCCGCGATCCCGAAGCGGACTGCGGCTGCGGCGCTGTCCCCGCCGCCGACGACCGTGAGGCCCGTATTCGCGGCAACCGCTTCAGCGATGCCGCGCGTACCGCCACTGAAGGCGTCCCACTCGAACACGCCCATGGGACCATTCCAAAAGATCGCCTGGCAGCGGTTCAGGAGGGTGGACCAGGCCGATACGGTGGCCGGGCCGATGTCGAGCGCCATCATGCCTTCGGGGATGGCGTCGACCACCCGCGCGGGCGCGTTCTCCGCAAATGTCTCGGCGACGACGTGGTCCACCGGCAAGTGGACTTTGACTCCCCGCTGCTGCAGACGTGCAAGCAAGGCCGCCGTGGACTCCACGCGGTCGGCCTCGACCCGACTGGCGCCGACGGCGACGCCTTGAGCCGCGAGAAAGGTCGTCGCCATCGCGCCGCCAATGAACAGGTGGTCTACGCGACGCGCGAGGGCCTCGACGACGCCCATCTTGTCCGACACCTTCGCGCCGCCGAGGATCGCCGCGTACGGGCGGAAATGGTCCGGGGTGTTCACGTCGACGAGGGGAGCGAGTGCCGCCACCTCGGCCGCAACCAAGTGGCCAGCGGCTGATGGCAGCCACTTTGGCACGCCAGTGATGGAGGCGTCCGGCCGGTGCAGGCAGCCAAAGGCGTCTTGAACAAAGACATGGGCCAGATCCGCGAGTTGGCGGCCGAAGGCCACGTCGCCGGCCTTCTCGCGAGGGTCAAAGCGCAGGTTCTCCAGGAGCATCACGCCGCCGGCGGGCAGGTCCTTGACGAGGTGGCCGACCTCAGTGCCGACGATTTCTTCCGAGAAGACGACTTCGTCGTCGAGCAACTCCGCGAGGCGCGCCCCGACGGGCAGCAGGCTGTACTTCGCTTCGCGTTGATCCTTGGGGCGCCCCAAGTGGCTCGCAAGGACCAACTTGGCGCCTGAGCTCCGCAAGGCCTTGATGGTGGAGAGTGCGCCGCGGATGCGGGTGTCGTCGGCGACCGTGTCGCCGTCGAGCGGAACGTTGAAGTCCACTCGGACGAGCGCGACGCGCCCCTCAACTTGCAGGGTGTCGAGCCCAGGGACGTTCATTTGGCCCCCAACACCACGGCCATGTCCGCCATCCGGCACGAGAAACCCCATTCGTTGTCGTACCAGGAAAGGACTTTCACGAGGCGTCCGCCGATCACATCGGTCAACGGGAGATCGACGATCGACGAGGCCGGGTGGCCGATGAGGTCGCTGCTGACGAGTTCATCGGTCGACGCGACGAGGACGCCAGCGAGGGGGCCCGCCGCCGCGGCCGTCAGTGCGGCGTTGATCTCCTCCTTCGTCGTGTCGCGGGCCGCCGTGAAGGTGAGGTCGACGATGCTGACGTTCGGCGTTGGCACCCGCATGGCGAGGCCATTGAGCTTGCCCGCGAGCGCCGGAATGACGAGGCCGATGGCCTTTGCTGCTCCCGTCTCGGTCGGAACCATGTTCTGAGCCGCAGCGCGCGCACGCCGAAAGGACCCCTTGCGGTGGGGTGCGTCCAACAGGTTCTGGTCCATCGTGTAGCTGTGAACCGTGTGGACGAGACCCGCGACGATACCGACCGATTCGTGCAGCACGGACGCCAACGGCGCGAGGCAATTCGTGGTGCAGGACGCGTTGGAAACCACGTGGTGGTTGGCGGGGTCGTAGTTCTTGTGATTCACGCCGTAGACGAACGTCGCGTCGACGTCTTTCCCGCCCGGCGCCGAGATGAGGACCTTGCGGGCGCCCGCCGTGCGGTGAGCCTCCGCCTTCGCCTTGGAGGTGAACAGGCCCGTACACTCGAGGACGACGTCGACGTTTCGAGCGGCCCAGGGCAGGAGCGCCGGGTCCTTCTCCGCGGTGACCGGGACAAGTTTGCCATCGATGACCAGGCCTTCCGCCGTGGCCGACACATCGTGTTCCCATGTGCCGTGCACGGTGTCGTGCTTGAGCAGGTACGCCAACATCTTGGCGTCGGTGAGGTCGTTGATGTGGACGAACGCGACGTCGGGACGATTCCACGCGGCCCGAACCACCTGACGTCCGATGCGGCCGAAACCGTTGATTGCGATGCGAACGGGCATGGTCTCTCCACTGGGGCCAGGCCCGTGGGACCCGTGCCAAAGGATGGGCGGCTAATCGCCGAGCACGGCGCGCGCGACCCGCTGGCCATCCAGGGCGCACGAGATGATGCCCCCGCCGTAGCCGGCGCCTTCCCCGCACGGAAACAAGCCGCGAACGCCGACGGATTCCAAATTCGGGCCGCGGAGGAATCGGACCGGGGAGGTCGTACGCGACTCGGGGCCCATCAGGACGGCCTCCGGGCCGGCGAAGCCGGGAACTTCGCGGTCGAAGCGTCGCAGCGCCGCGACGAGGCCCTCGGCCACGGGCGCCGGAAACAAATCCCAAAGATCCGCTGGCGCCACCCCGTGGGGGTACGACGTTCGGGGCAGCGTCGAAGACACCTTGCGAGCCATGAAATCCGACGCGAGGCTGGCGGGCGCCGCCCAGCTACCTCCCGTCAGCGCGAAGGCCCTCGTCTCGAGGTGATTCTGGAAGGCCACTCCAGCGAGGGGATCGCCGGGACGGGCCCCCGCGGCGGCGTAGTCCTCGGGCCCGACGTCAACGATGACCGCCGAGTTGGCCCACATCGCGCGGCGAGCGGCGAACGACATTCCGTTCACCACGAGGTGGCCGTCCTGGGCGCTCGCCGGCACGACCATTCCGCCAGGGCACATGCAGAACGTGTGCGCCTTTCGGCCGGCCGTGGCCTCGCAGGACAAGCGGTATGTGGCCGGGGGCAGGTCGCCGCGCTCGGGCCGCCCGTAGCGGGCGGAGTCGATCAACTTCTGCGGATGCTCGATGCGGACGCCGACAGCGATGGGGCGAACCTCGGCTTGGCAGCCAATTGCGAGGAGGGACGCCATCGCGTCGCGCGCCGAGTGGCCCGCGGCGACGATGACCGGTGAACCTTCGATCTGCGTCCCGTCGGACAGTTCGACACCCCGGACCTCGCCCCCCTCCACCTCGAATCGAACCACGCGGGCGTGGAATCGGACATCGGCGCCGAGTTCGGCGAGGCGGGCGCGGAAAGGTGGGAGGATCGCGCGGATGCGGTCGGTGCCAAGATGGGCCCAGGCCTCTTGCAGTGCCTCGGGGTCCGCGCCGAACTGGATCAACCGCTGGAAGATCCAGCCGACCTCGCCGTCGCGTCGACGGGTGTAGATCTTGCCGTCCGAAAACGTGCCCGCGCCACCTTCCCCGTACACGACGTTGTCGTCGGGCCCCGGCGCCGTGGCATGGCGCCAGGCCGCGTTGACGATGCCGACACGTTCTTCGACGGGGCTGCCGCGCTCGAGAAGAATCGGAGGGCGTCCAGCTTCGGCGAGCCAGAGTGAGGCAAAGAGCCCGGCGGGACCGGCACCGACGACGATGGGTCGTCCGGCGGCCGCCGCCTTGCGCGGCGGTGCCGCTTCGAGGCCATACCGGCCCCCGTCTCGCTCGGTCCAGGTCCGGACACCTGCGATTTTCCGGGCGAGACAACGCGCCTCGTCCCGCACCTCGACGCGCAGGACCGCTCGCCAAAGCGGCGCGCGCGACCTGGCGTCGAGCGACCGGCGGACGAGCGTGACGCTGAGGACGTCGGCCACGCCCATTCGCAGGGCGGTCGCGGCGCGCTGCTCTGGGGTTCGGCCGTCATCGGGCCAGGGGACGTTTTGGACGAGCAGCGGCATGGCCCGAAAACGTCACGGCCCTCCGCGAAGGGAGGGCCGTTCGAAAGAAGTGGAGCGGGTGATGAGATTTGAACTCACGACAACCACGTTGGCAACGTGGAGCTCTACCACTGAGCTACACCCGCAGAGCAGGCTGCGCCTAACGCCGGTGTACCCCGTCCTGTCAAGGCGCAGCGCGATCGGCGATGGACGTCAGTTGAGTTCGTCGATCGCCTTCGGGGGCCTCGGCGGCCGCTGCACGGGCGATGCGAGCCAAGTGTTGGCCGATGGCGTGGCGCGCCCCAGGCCAATCTGTGGCGCCCGGCTCTCCGAGACTCCGTCCGATCGCGAGCCACGTCGCCTCATCCGGCTTGCGGCGTTCGAGCAGGTCGACGGGCAGGGGCGCGCCGCCGCTTCCGACCACGGCGTCGATGAGGTTGGGCAGGGCAATGGGGTAAAGCACGGATTGCTGAGCGACGTCCATCGTCTTCAGCGCGTCGTTGAGCGCAATGACGACCCAGACGTCGCCAAAGTGGCCGGGTTCCGCTCCCCAGGCGTCGCCCCGCGCCAACGTGCCGACGCGATCGAGGCCAAGGCAGGCGATGTCGTGACAAGAGGCATCCCAGCGGCGGGCGGCGTCGGCCACAAGGGCCGCGCCCGTCGCCGTTGGATCACCCCCTTGGGTCAGCGCAGCGTCGAAGGCGCGATCCAGCCAGGCCTTCACGGGGTCGACTCCCCCCACCTCGGCGGAAGCGGCGTCGCGCGCCTTGGCCCAAGCCGCCTGCTCGCGATCCCGATCGGCCGCAGAGCGCTGCAAGGCCAAGTTCGTCGCGCGTTCGAGCGCCTCGAGTGCAGCGGGCGACGGTTGTGGCGGCGCACTTCGGGCGACCAGCGCTCGCGCAAGCGGGCGCTCCCGCAGCCCGTCGTAGAGTTGCCCGTCGAGCGCGGCGATCACGGGCCCCGCGGGAACGCTGGGCCCGGACAGCCAGCCTGCCAACACGCGATCGGCGGAGAGCATGAGGGCCCGATCGCGTCGCTGGGCCACGGGGCCCAGCCAATCGAGGGTGGTCGCGTCGTCCGTCGACGCGCCCGTCACAGCCGGCGCCAACGGTCCCAACATGAGGGCGACTTCGCGGGCGGCGCGGTCGCGCGAAAAGGCCTCCTCGATTCGGCCAGCCGCGACGCCTCGCGCCAGGGCAACGGCGGCGGTGCCGTTCCAATCGGCCTCCAATCGCAACAGAAGGTCCGGCGACGCGGACCGCTCCGCCTCGGCGATCGCCGTCGCCGCCGCAGCGTAGGGGGCGCCCCAGGCCACGGACTCGAAGGACGCCACCGTCGGCAGGCGGACCCTCCGAGCGAGTGGATCGCCGTTGAGCATGGCGGCCAACGTCGTCGCCTCGTCCGTCGGCACGATCGGGGCGCTCGTGGCGGTCTGCGTGGGCTCGAGCATCAGGGCGCTCGGGATCTTGACGCACGCGCCGAGGAGAAGGAGCACCGGGGAGAGACGCTTCAAGCGAGGCCCCTCGTGATCCTCGAGGGGAGCCCGGGACCTTCAAAGACAAGGGCCGAGTACACCATGACCGCGACGCAGCCCGCGTCGAGCCGCTCCCGCGCGCGCTCCACACCGTCGATCCCCCCGGCGCCGATGACCGGCAGGGGCTGAGCAATCGCCCTCTCGATCGTGGCCGTGGCCAAAGGGTAGAGGGGGCGTCCGCTCATGCCCCCGGGGTGCGGCGTATCGACGCCTGTCCTGCGGAGGGTCGTGTTCGTCGCGACGATCGCGCGAACTCCGGCGTGCCGAGCCGCCTCGATCGCGTCGACGACACCTTCGTCGTCGAGGTCCGGCGCAATCTTGAGCCAGACGGGCGTCCCTTGAGCGGCATCCACGGCGCGAGGCAGCAGCTCGCGCAACGAGGCGGCGGCCTGCAGGTCGCGCAGGCCCGGCGTGTGGGGCGAAGAGACGTTGACCGTGAACCACTCCACGAGCCCGGCAAGGCGTTCGATGGAGGTGACGTAGTCCTCGGTGGCCGATTCGTTGGGCGTCACCTTCGACTTGCCCACGTTGGCGCCCACGGGAACGGGCCCGCCGCCGCGCTCGCGGAACGTCCGCAGCGTCGACGCGAGCGCCTCGCTTCCCCGGTTGTTGAATCCCAGCCGATTGACGAGGGCGCGGTGTTCGGGGAGGCGCCAGAGGCGAGGGCGATCGTTGCCTGGCTGGGCCTTGGCGGTGACCGTGCCCACCTCGACGGCGCCAAAGCCGATGTGGGACCAAAACGCGATGGCGCGGCCGTCCTTGTCGAGGCCCGCCGCGAGGCCGACGGGATTCCGCCATCGGACGCCGCCGACTTCCCGAAGCGCCTCGGGCCGTCCTCCGAGCCACGGTCCGAGCATCGCCGCGGCGGTTCGTGGTGCGCTCGCGAGGAGGTCCATCGTCCACTCGTGGGCGGTTTCGGCGTCCATGAGGAAGATGGCGGACCGCAGGGCCGGCCAGAGCGCGTCGATCGGGCTCATGGGGGGTCGGGAACGTTGTCCCAAGCGGCGCGCAAGAGCGGCAAGTTGGCGAAGAAGTAGTCGAAGAATGAGGCGACCGTGACCACGGTCATCAGCGCCATCGTCCACCACGGGATGTCGTTCAGCCACGTCCACGATGGCTGCAGAGCTTGGACGACAAGCACGATGAAGACGATTTGGGTGGCGACGCCTTGGACGATCGCCTTGATCTTCCCCGAGGGCCGGGCCGAGAGGACCACCTGGCGGACGGCGGCGACGGAGCGGAAAAAGCTGATCGACGAGTCACGGTAGAAGATGGCGACGATCATCCAAAGGTCAGCGACGCCGATGGCGTACAGCCCGAGGAAGAGCGTGAAACGGCTGAACGCGTCGCTGAAAGGGTCGAAGAGGCTGCCGAAGGGGCTGACGAGCCCATACCGGCGAGCGATTGCGCCGTCGGCAAGGTCGGTGATCTCCAAGAGCAACGCAAGCACGGCCGCGGCGACGAGCCCCTCGGTCGTCCCCCAAGTCATGCAGACGACCGCCAGCGGGGCCAACGGCAACCGGAGGGCCGTCAGCGTGTTCGGACGAATCAGAGGCTGCACGCGTGGGTCTAACGTCGAGACAGGGCGCGGACCGGGCCCGCGATGCTCAGCGTCAAAGCCAGGATGCCGATCACGGTTCCGACGAGGGGCCAGCGAACCTCCAGCCAGGGGTCATGGAACAGCAGGATGGCAAGGGCAGTCCCTTCGTAGGCGACTGCGATCTGACCCCACTCATCCGCGTCCACCCGTCGCCCCTTCAGGCGGAAGAACACCCAGAGCGCGATGACGATGGTGTCGCGCAGAATCATGCTCAAGCCGAGCCAGGATGGGCCCAGGTCGTAGGCGACGATCGCGCCCCACGTGCACATCGTCAACGCCTTGTCGCACAGCGGGTCCAGCCACGCGCCCAGCCACGGGGGGCTGCCCGTCGCGCGCGCGACCCAGCCGTCCACGAAGTCGGACGCGATGGCGACGAGGAAGAGCCAGAACGCGACGCGGTGCTCGCCGCTGGCCACGATCGCGGCCACGACGGGACCACAAGCGGCGCGGGCCAACGTGATGGCGGTGGCGAGGTTCAAGGCGAGGTCCGCTATCGCAGGGCCGCCGGCGTTAGCGCGCTGCATGGCCCGCCATGTGGACGTGCTTGTGATCGGCTCGGGGGTGGCCGGGCTGACCTTCGCGCTGGACGCGGCGAGGACGTCGAGCGTCCTTGTCGTGATGAAGGGTGGCAGGACCGACAGCAACTCGTCCTATGCACAGGGTGGCATCGCGGCGGTCTGGGATGCGAGCGACACGCTCGATTCCCACGTGGCCGACACGTTGGACGCGGGGGCGGGCCTGTGCCGCCGAGAGGCCGTCGAACGCACGGTGCGCGACGGCCCCCGGGCCGTCACGGCGTTGATTGAGCGCGGTGTCCGTTTCACCCGGCGGGCCGATGCGCCCGAACACTACGATCTGCATCATGAAGGCGGCCACAGCGTTCGCCGCATCCTTCACGCCGACGACCTCACCGGGGCGGAGATGGTCCGCGCTTTGTGGGAGGCCGTGGCTGCCTCTCCCAACATCGAGGTGCTCGACCAGCAGATGGCCGTCGACCTCGTCACGGACGCGTCCCTTGCGCGTCGTCGCAGCGCGCTCCCCCCCCCGCGGGACCATGTCCGCGGCGCTTACCTTCTGGACGGCCGGACGGGGGCCGTCTCGCCTGTCTCGGCCCGCGCGGTCGTGCTCGCTACCGGCGGTTCGGGAAAGGTGTACCGCTACACGACGAACCCCCACGTCGCGACCGGCGACGGGGTTGCGATGGCCTGGCGCGCAGGGGCCCACATCGCGAACATGGAGTTCGTCCAGTTCCACCCGACCACGTTGTTCCACCCGGTGGCCACGAGCTTCCTGTTGACGGAGGCGCTGCGGGGCGAGGGCGGCCGGCTGCGGCTGCCCGATGGGCGGACGTTCATGGAGCGCTACGATTCGCGCGGCGATTTGGCGCCACGTGACATCGTGGCTCGCGCCATCGACGCCGAAATCAAACGCGGCGGCCTGGACAGCGTCTTTCTCGACATGACGCACCTGAGCCGGGCCACCCTGGCATCCCATTTTCCGAACATTGTCGCCCGCCTCGATGGCCTTGGGCTCGACATGGCGACGCAGCCCATTCCCGTCATTCCAGCTGCCCACTACCAGTGTGGCGGCGTAGCGACGGACCTCCACGGCGAGAGTACCATTCGCGGCCTCTTTGCGATCGGAGAGGTGGCGTGCACGGGTCTGCACGGCGCGAATCGCCTCGCATCGAACAGCCTGTTGGAGGCGATTGTGTTCGGGCAGGCGGCCGCCGCCAGGCTGGCGAAACGCAGCACGGACACCGGCCCGTTGACCGAGCTGCCGGATTGGGATGTCGGTCGGGCCGTGGACAACGACGAGCTCGTCGTCATCCGACACGCCTGGGAGGAAATCCGCCGAGCGATGGGGAACTATGTCGGCATCGTCCGGACCGTCCGCCGCCTTCAGCGAGCAGAGCGGCGGGTTCAGCTCGTTGCAGCCGAGGTCCGCGATGTGTACTGGGACTATCGCCTGACCCAGGACCTCGTGGAGCTGCGCAACCTGGTTGACGTGGCCGGCCTCATCGTCCGATCGGCGCTGCGGCGTCGTGAAAGCCGCGGCCTCCATGCGCTCGCCGACTTCCCTGACACGGACCCGCGCTTTTTGGCGGACACGGTCCTCTGCCGGTCGTTCGACGGGTGGTCCTGACGTCGCCTACCGACGACGGCCCGGAAACGCGATGACCTTGCCTCGCTCCATCGGCCGCGGCGGCAGTTCGAAGGCCTCGGCGTGGCCGCACAGGGCACACGACTCGTCGACATGGATGCGAAGGGGCGCTTCGATGTCGCCTGGAAGCCGCGTCAACGTGGGTTGAAGGCTCCGGTGCTCGCAGCGGGGGCATTTCGCCCATGGCCAGTCGCCTGCGTGGACATGAACGAGATGGTTGTTGCAGCGCGGGCAGGCGAGCACGTCGTAGTCGCGAAGGAGGCCGCGGTCGGGAAGGGCGGGCAGGGCGACCAGGGACGTGGCGCACGACGGACAGCTGCGCACGGGGTGACCCCGGCGGGCCCACACGAAGCCGCCGAGCGCGCCGAGAAGCGCGGCCCCTAGGACCAGCGCCCACATAGCAACGCCTCGATGTCAGGTCCGGTTCCCACTAGGGCTTCGACGTCGGAGACGGTCTTCGGGGCGGCAGCGCTCAGTATGTCGGGACCGTTGATGCCGATCGCCACGTCATCCTCGATGCGGATGCCTCCGAAACCCGCCCAGGCCTCGGCGGCTTCCCAGGCGACGTCGTTGGCGAAAGTCTCGCGCAACCGCGCGTCGTTCAGGATGCTGTCGACCACATAGAAACCGGGCTCGACCGTGACGACCCACCCGGCTTCGAGTGGCAAGTCCAGGCGCAGGTAGCGTGTGCCAAATTGAGGGCTCCGCGCAGCCCCAGCGGCGTAGGCTGCGCGATCGCCAAAATTCTCGAGGTCGTGGACGTCGAGGCCGATCAGGTGACCCGTGCCGTGCGGAAAGAAGACCGCGTGGGCGCCGCGTTCTGCCAGCGACTCCGGGTCGCCGAACAACAGGCCCTCGTCGACGAGCCACCGCGCCAGCGTCAACGCGGCGACGTCGTGGACGGTTCGGTAGCTCGTGCCGATTTGACAACGGGCAATGGCCGCTTCTTGGGCCGCGAGGACGCCCTCGTAGGCCGCTCGCTGCCGGCCGCTGAATCGACCGTTGACAGGCCAGGCCCGGGTGATGTCGGCGCCGTGTCCCGTGGCAGGCGACTCGCCGCCGCCGTCGAGCAACAGCAGGCGGCCGGCCTCCAGCCGAGCCTCGTGTCCGCGGTGGTGCAGAATGTCGCCGCGCTGCGTGAGGATCGTGCCGTACGCTTCATCCAAGCCGGCCGCGGCCAAACGAGCGCGGAACCAAGCAGCGAGCGTGTTCTCGTGAACGCCGGGCCGAGTCGCGGCCATCGCCGCGCGGTGGGCGTGCGCGCTGGCCGTGGCACAGGTGCGCATGGCCTCGAGTTCAGCGGCCGACTTGCCTCGGCGTTGGGCGATGACGGCGTCGACCAATTCGTCGTCGCCGTGGTCGCGGCTGAAGGTGAGCGGGCCGCATAGGCCGGTGACGTGGCGGTGGGCGGCGGAGTCGGAAACGGCCAGCGTCCGAACTGTGCCGGCCTGGTCTAAATCAGACCGGAGGTCGTGGATGGAGCGGATGGCGTCGAAGCCGTGGTGGTCGGCGACGGCCTCCCACGGTGTCGCGTGTCCGTGCCAGAGAGCGTCGTCGGGGTCGATCGGCGGCAGGTATGCGATGCAGGTGTCGCCCCGGATGACGACAGCGGCGTCCGGAACCGTGACGCCGGTGAAGTAGAGGAAGGTGCTGTCCTGGCGGAATTTCACCGGGTTCAGGATCAGGTTGCGAGGGCGATCACCGTTGCCAAGCAGCACGATCGTGCCCGTGAGCGAGCGGCCAAGACGTGATCTGCGGTCGCGCCAGATTGCAGCGTCCATGGCGTCGGCTAACCGCCCGGGCGATGACGGACGGCGTTTTCAGTGGCGGGTCAGGGCCAGCTCGCCTCGACGGCTCCCAGGCCAGAGGCGATCGTCACCCGCAGCGAGGCTGGGGTCGTAGACGTTTCGAATCGGGCAATCCAGAGATCGGCCCACCGGTCAATCTGCGGAAACAGGGCGCGCTGCAAAGGGTCGGGTTTGTCGACGGGCACGCAGTCCACCAACGGCAAAGGTGCGCCGTCACCCCATGCGGACACAATCCAGTCCTCGTTTCCGGTGAAGTTCAGGTCGTGGTCGAGCCGGCTGTCCGCCGTGAACACGATTTGGACGGTGCCGGGAGGACGCGCCTGCCAGGGTGTGTCCGAGGACAGCAGCCGGTCGCGCTCCTGCGTCATGGCCTTGGCGAAGGCGTCGTCTACCCAGGTGATGCGGGCGTTCAGGGCCGTCGCCATCTCACGGTAAGCGACGACATGGCGCGTTGCGTGGCGCCAGGCCCTTTCGTAGTCGGCCCGAGGACCCGCTGATGCGGCCGCGGCGAAGAGAAAGGCGATCAACCGAGGAGTTGGGTGCGGGTCGTCAGCGCAACAAGCCGATGTCCGCGTGCGGCAAGCGCGTCGGAAGCGCCCTCTTCGCGGTCGACGAGCGTGATCGCCGAGGCCACGACCAGACCCGCCTCGGTGGCAGCGTCGATGGCGGCCAACAGACTGCCGCCTGTGGTCGTCGTGTCCTCGACGACGGCGACGCGGTCGCCGGGCTGGAAGTTGCTGAGGCCTTCCACGCGGGAACCCGTCCCGTGGGCCTTGGCCTCCTTGCGGACGAGGAAAGCGTGGAGCGATCGGCCGTGGACCGGGGCCAGCGTCGCTACGCCGCAGGCGATGGGATCGGCGCCTAGTGTGAGCCCTCCGATGCCGACGACGTCGGCTGGCAGCACCGAGAGGAAGGCCTCGGCCACGAGGCGACTGCCCTTCGCGTGCAGCGTGACGCGCCGAGCATCGACGTAAAAGTCGGAGGTACGTCCGCTGGCCAGCGTGAACTGGCCGCGGCGTACGGCCAGTTCGCGCAGGAGGGCGACGAGGTCCGTCACTCGAACAGCTCTGGCGCCCTCGCGAGCAGCTCTTTGGCCTTGATGCGTTCCCGGATGTTCTCGGGTCCGACGTCCGCCTCGGGATTGGCGTTGGCTTCGGCGTCGATCACGTGCCGCAGGTCCTCTTCGAACCGTGCCCGATCGCGGTTGTACGTCCACAAGAACTCGGCGCGCAGCGTGCGCGTGGCGAGGTACCATGGCGCGCCATCGATGCTGGCCTGGAAGTACTGCGCCGACTTCTCGGGGTCCTTGCCAAAGGGCACGCCAATGTTGTAGGCGCCCCAGTACCGTGCGGGACCATAGTTGAAGTAGTCAGGTTGAAGCTCTTCGACCCGGGTGATGTAGGCCTTCACCGTGTTGAGGTGCTTCAGCGTCGTCGCGATGCCTTGCGTGCGAGCCCATTTCCCGAGCGAGGTCGCGGTCCAGTACGCGCAGCCGACGTCGGCACGGGTCATGGTGGGAGTGAGGTCCCGTTCTTTCTGGCCGTCGGCAAGGCCCTTCGCGAAGGCGTCGTTGAGGGCGAGGCAACGGTTGCCCCACTCGACGGCCTTTTCCCACCGCTCGGCCTGCACAGCTTTGTCGGTTGTGAAGCCGTCACCCCAGAAGTACCACCCGCGGGTGAGGCGGATGTGGGCCTGGCGGTGGCTCGGATCCGCGGCGACGACCTGTTCGTACTTGGCCAGGGCTTCGCGGAGCTTGAGTTCGTCGGCCCGTTCCAACCACAAGGCGTCGGCCTCGGCAGCCACCGCGTCGGCGGCGCCGGCGGCGCTCGTGGTCTTGGCGGCCGCGGCGGGCGCGACCTCTTTTTTGGCGCAAGCCAACGCGAAGAGCAGGGGGAGGATTCGAAGCATGATGCCCTCGGGAAGGGCCGCCATATCGCGCCTGCGGGCCCGTTGCCGTCGGCCCACCCTGCGGATACCCGCGCCGCCCGCCCGGGGTTGAGGAGGCTTCTTGCTCCAGCCCGACGTCCCCTTGGCGCTCACGTTCGACGACGTGCTTCTCGTGCCGCGGGCCAGTTCCGTCCTTCCTCGCGATGTCTCCGTCCGGACGCAGTTGACGCCTCGGCTGTCGTTGGCCGTGCCGCTGATGTCCTCCGCCATGGACACCGTGACGGAGGCCACGATGGCCACCGCGATGGCCCGAAATGGTGGCCTCGGAATCATCCACAAGAACCTCACGGTTGAGGCGCAGGCCGCTCATGTTCGGCGGGTGAAAAAGGCGACGAGCGCCCTGATCAGCGACCCGATCGTGATTGCCCCGGACGCGACGGTCGGCGACGCTCGCCGCCTGATGAAGCGCCACGACATCTCGGGCGTGCCCGTCGTGCTGGAGGGCCGCGTCGTCGGCATCCTGACTCACCGCGACCTTCGGTTTGAGCGCGGCGGGGAGCGGCTTGTGACCGACGTGATGTCGCGGGAGTTGGTCACCGTCTCCCCAGGGACGCCTTCGGACGTCGCACGGGAGATCATGCAGGAGCAGCGGATCGAGAAGCTCCTCGTCGTCGACGAGAAAGGTCTTCTGCGCGGGCTCGTGACCTTCAAGGACATCGACGCGATCGAGCGTTTCCCGTCCGCGAACCTCGATGGTCAAGGTCGGCTCGTTTGCGGCGCCGCCATCGGTGTAGGCGCTGACGGGATCGATCGGGCCGCCGCACTCGTCGAGGCCGGGGTTGATGTCCTCGTCGTCGACACGGCTCATGGCCATAGCGAAGGTGTCCTCCGGGCGGCGGCCGCCGTGCGAACGGCGCATCCGGGGGTGGCCCTGGTCGTTGGCAACGTGGCCACGGCCGACGCGACACGCGCAGCCCTGGACGTGGGCGCCGACATCGTCAAAGTCGGTATCGGACCTGGATCGATCTGCACGACGCGCGTGGTTGCGGGCGTGGGTGTGCCCCAGTTGTCCGCGATTGCTGCCTGCGCGGAGGTTGCGCATGCGGCCGGCCGGACCATCATCGGCGACGGCGGCGTGAAGTTCAGTGGCGACGTGGCCAAGGCCGTCGCCGCGGGGGCCGACGCAGTCATGCTCGGCAGCGTTTTTGCGGGAACCGACGAGGCGCCCGGCGAGGACGTCCTTTTCCAGGGCCGTCGCTACAAATCCTACCGCGGCATGGGAAGCATCGAGGCCATGCGCGCCGGCTCGTCGGATCGGTACTTCCAGGACGACGGGGATCCCGAGTCAGACACGCGCAAGCTCGTCCCCGAGGGGATCGTCGGGCGTGTCCCGTACAAGGGGACCGTGGCCGACGTCATCTACCAGCTCGTCGGCGGGCTCCGGGCAAGCATGGGCTACTGTGGCGCCCCCGACATTGCGTCCTTGATGCGCGACACGCGCTTCGTCCGCATCACGAGCGCGGGTTTGCGCGAGAGCCACGTCCACGACGTCGTCGTGACCACCGAGGCTCCCAACTACCGCTTGGCGTGACGCCCCGCCCGGCCCTCTGCGGGTTGAGCGATCTCCCAGGCGTTCCCCCCTCCTGCCCGACGCCCAGTTTGGAGAGAGTGCGCAGGCAGAAGGGGGTCACGGGAATCGCACCCCTAAGGTGCCTGGACTCGGAAAGATGGGTCCGAGAACTTGTAGAGCGTTTGTCAGCGCATGGGTTCAAAACGACCCGGCACGGTCGGCGAACCAATCCAGTGCCTCAGGGTTCGCCAGCGCTTCGCGGTTGGCGATCGGGCGCCCGGTGAGCACGCGCGTCACGGCGATTTCTACCGTCTTGCCGCTTCGCGTCCGGGGGATGGCCGGCACATCGTGGATGGCCGCCGGCACGTGACGCGGGGTCGTATTGCGGCGGATCGTACTGCGAATGGTGGCCGAAAGGGCGTCGTCGAGGATGACTCCGGGCCTGGGGACGACAAACAGAACCACCCGTACGTCGCCGTCGGCGGTGGGCAGGCCGACGACCAACGCGTCGGCGATCTCGGACACGAGTTCGACCTGGCGGAGAATTTCTGCGGTACCGATGCGGACGCCGCCGGGATTCAGGGTGGCGTCGGATCGGCCAAGGACGATGACGCCTCCCCGGTCCGTGATCTCGACGTAGTCGCCGTGGTGCCAGACGCCTGGAATCTGCGCGAAGTACGCGTCGTGGTAGCGTCGCCCTTCAGGGTCGTTCCAGAATGCGACGGGCATCGATGGGAACGGCTTGGTGCAAACGAGTTCGCCCGCCCGTCCTCGAACTGGCTTTCCTTCGTCGTCGAAGGCTTCGACCGCCATGCCGAGACCGCGCCGCTGAATCTCACCAGCGTAGACGGGTTCAGTCGGGACGCCCAACATGAAGCAGCCGATGAGGTCGGTTCCGCCACAGATCGATGCGATCTGAGCCGCCTTGGACACGTGTTCGTGGAGCCATACGAAGCCCTCGGCCGGCAGCGGGCTGCCCGTGGAAAACACGGTCCGAAGGTGGCTGAGGTCGTGGTCCCTTCCCGGTTCCAGGGCCTCCTGTGCGCACATCGACACGAACTTGGGACTCGTCCCAAAATGCGTGACTCGTTCCTCGGCGGCCATCTCGTAGAGTGCGTCGGACCTCGGCAGAACGGGGCTTCCATCCCAAAGAACAAGCGAGGCCCCGACACCCAGGCCGCTCACCTGCCAGTTCCACATCATCCAACCGGCGGTCGTGAAGTAGAAAAGCACGTCGCCTTCGCCCACGTCGCCATGCAGGGAGAGTTCCTTGGTGTGCTGCAGGAGGATGCCGCCGTGGCCGTGGACGATGCCCTTGGGCGTACCCGTGGTGCCGGACGAGTAGAGGATGGCGGCGGGCGCGTCGAAAGGCATCGCTTCGATGTGGGGCTCTCCCGCCGCGTGTGTGACGATTTCCTCCCAGGACCACGGGGTGGTGGAGCCTCCGGAGCCGACCGTGATCAGCTGGGCTCCGAGCGCGTGCTCCAGTTCTGAATTCCGGGCGCTGTGGTCGTGCACCCGACCGCCGTAGCGGCTGGACGTGGTGACGATCAGCACTTTGGGTGCGATCTGTTCGAAGCGATCGAGGACGCCGCGCGTACCGAAGTCGGGACTCGTCGATGACCAGATCGCCCCGAGGCCAACCGTCGCGAGCATGGCGACGACGGCCTCCTCCCGGTGGGGGAGAACAGCCGCGACGCGGTCGCCAGGCTGAACGCCGGCCCGGCGTAGGGCGACCTGGACCGAGGCGACCGCCTGCCTAAGCCCGTCACGTGTCACGATCGAGCGCCGGCCCGCTTCATCTCGCGCAATCAGGGCAGGTGCTTCGCCCCGAAAGCGGAGCAAGTGGCCTGCAAGGTTGAGCCGTGCACCGGGGAACCACACGGTCCCCTCGAAGGGCCCGCCCGATCGGACGGCGACGGGGGGAGCGGCGAGCGCGATGCCCGACCGCTCCAGCCATAGCGACCAGAACGCGTCGGGATCGCGGACGGACCATTGCCACAACGCGTCGTAGTCAGGAAAATGGTGGCCCGTCTTCGACGCCGCGAAGCGTCGAAAGGCGTCCATTTGCGTGCGCTCGGGTGTGGGTGGAACCCACAACGGCGCGTCCACGTCCTAGACGTCCTTGATCGCGCGACGCACGAAGATCATGGCGTCGTTGCGGCCGGGAACGGCGCCGCGGACGAAGAGGAGGTTCCGATCCGCGTCGATCTTGGCGATGACGAGATTCTGGATCGTCACCCGCTCATCGCCCATGTGGCCGCCCATTCGCTTGCCCTTGAAGGTGTGGCCGGGCGTCAGGCGGGTACCGATCGAACCGCCGTGGCGGAAGTACTCGTGCACACCGTGGCTGCGCTCGAAACCCGCGAAGTGGTGGCGCTTCATGACGCCGGCGAAGCCCTTGCCCTTGCTTGTGCCGGTGACGTCAACGCGCTTGCCCGCTTCGAACACGTCGCCAACGGCGATGGTCTGGCCAGCTTCGTAGCCGGCGGGTGCATCGGCGAAGCGAATTTCGCCAATGTGGCGCGCCGGCGACTCCTCGAGGGCAGGGACACCCTTGAACTGGCCCAGGCGTGCGCGGGTCAGCCGGTGGGCCTTCTGCGTGCCGTACGCGACTTGGAGGGCGTTGTAGCCGTCCTTGCCTTCGGCCGTCTTGACGCGCAGGATGGAGTTGGGGGCGACCTCAAGGACGGTCACGGGCACCACAGTGCCGTCCGCCTCGAAGAGTTGGGTCATTCCCAGCTTCCGGCCGAAGAGGCCGAGGGGCGTGCGCTTCATGATTTCCTCCGCATTGGACGGTCGAACCGTCTTACGGTGACACAGACCGAAGCCTGCGTTTTGTGGTTGTGCCGGCCAAGTGCCGGAGGCGGCGATGGCCGCCTAGAACGTGTACTTGAGGTAGCCGGTCGGCGTGACGCCAAGGTCCCAACCGATCGTGTAGGAGACGTCAGCCTCCGCGCCCACCGAGAAGTGCGAGAGCTTCGTGTAATACTCGATGGTCGGACTGACGAGTACGATGGGCAGTGGGCCCTCGTGCACCAGAGCGGGGACGCCGCCCCAGACGCCGTCGACCAGGTTCTCCTGGTAGCCCTCGGCTCCCATCAGCAGAGGGATGATGGAAAGGCCGCCGCCGCCCCGCAGGCCGAGCCCGAAGCGGCGTGTCAGGTAGGTGCTGACCTCGGCCGTCACGAGAAGGTTGAAGACGTGAAGGTCGCCCTGAATGACGGGTGGGTACAACGAAATTTCGTCGGACCGCGGACCGTTGATCAGCGCCTGCTGGAGGTCGACTTCCCAAGACGCGCTGATGCGCTCCTTGTCGATGAAGTCACTTCCGACGCCAAGACTGAGGGCGATGACGCCGCTCGTCGGTACCCCGGCGGTGCCGAGGTAGTTCGTCACGCCGATATTTGACTTCAGGAAGTAGCCGCGGACGACTTCGCGCGTGATCTCTTGTTCGGCGGCGGCCGCGGCGTTCTCGCGCGCCTTCTTGCCGTCACTTTCGTCGAGATCTTGTGCGTTGCCGGCCAGTGCCAGCCACAACGTTCCTACCGTCACCATGGGGTCTCCTGGGGCGCGAAGCGCCTACTTGACCTCGTCTACCGACTGCTTCATCTCGGCCGTGAAGTTCTCACGCATCCGGATGAGCGGATTGAAGTTTGCCTTGCGGCGGTCGAGCAGCAACTGCCCGGCCGGCTTGACGAGCTCGCCGGTGACATCGAGCCCTTCGAAGTCGATTTCCGTGCGCTCTTTGTACTTGATCTGGCGACCCGAATCGTCGGTCTCCTGTGCGGAGGCCGGCGCGGCCATGGCCATGGCGAGCAGCATTCCTAAGGTACGCATGTGTCCCTCTCAGGTTGGGGCCGACGAGCGGCCGTTCAGGTCAGGGTTGGCCGGGCGGAGCCTCGACGGGGGGGGCCTCGGGGGCGTCCGTCGGGGTGCCGTCAGCTGGCGGTGTGCCGGTAGGAGCTGCGTCGGCGGGCGGGGTGCCTTCGGCAGGCGGGGTGCCTTCGACGGGTGGTGTGCCTTCGGCCGGAGTCTCGCCGTCGGCAGGAGGCGTACCCTCCGGGGCGGGTGGCGGTGCACCGGTGCACATGGCGGCCACGGCCTCGTCGAGCTGCGGAATGTAGCCGTCGAGCAGCGTCTTGATGTCCGGCGCCATGTCGGCTTCTTCCGCGTCGACGATCTGCTGGGCCTGCTCGAAGACGATGGCCAACTCTTCGGCCATGTACGGGTCGATGCATGCGGTGTTCGCGGTGAGCTTGGCTTGTGCAGCGGCCGTGATCGTCGCGATTTCCTTGAGCGTCTCCTCGTTGCGGCGCTTGCGCTCCTCTTCGAGGCGCTTGCGCTCGGCCTCTTGGCGCTTGCGCTCCTCCTCTTCGACCTGAAGCTGACGGATGCGCTCCATGTGGGCGAAGATCTCGTCGGTCGGCGCGATCTGGTTGGGGTGCGCGTCGATGTAGGCTTGGAGGTACTTTGTCGCTTTGACGAAGTCCTTCGTGTAGTACTCGTTGAGGACGGCAGCGTTGTTGAAGGCGGCCTTGTTGTCCTTGTCACCTGCGATGATCTCGTCGTAGAGCTCGCCCGACGCTTTGTAGTCGGCGAGACCGCGCTTCGCGATCGCAAGGCCCATGCGGGCGTCGAGGTTGCGCGAGTCTTGGGTCAGGGCCGCGGTGAAGGAGGCGTCGGCCAGCTTGTAGTCGCCGGAGTTCACGGCGACCCAACCCATATTCATGTTTGCTTCGAAGTTGTTCGACTGGAGCTTGAGCGCCGTCTTGAACTTGTCGATCGCCGCGGCCTCGTTGCCCTGCTGGAGCATCGTCACGCCGAGGTTGTTGTAGGTGCCGATGTCGCCGGGGTTGAGCTGGAGCGCCTTTTCGGCGCAGAGGGCGCTCATGCCGTAGTTGCCCTGGTCGTAGTACATTGCGCTGAGGTTGCGGTACACGCCGGCATTCTTCGGATCGTGGCGGAGGATTTCTTCGGCTTCGGCCTGGGCGGCTTCGTGGAGCTTGGCCTTGACCAGTGCGCCGATGTAGTCGTTCCGAACTTCGTAATCCTTCGGATTCTTCTCGACGTAGCCCTTGTACACGTCGACCGCCTGAGCGCCCTTGCCCTGGTCGCCGAGCACGCGGGCGTAGGAAAACATGGCGGGCTGATAGGTTGGGTCGAGCTTGAACGCTTCCGCGTAGTGCTTCTCGGCGCCCGGCAGGTCGTCGAGCTTCTCGGCGGTCCAACCGGCGTTGAAATGCGCCTTGGCGCCACCTTGTAGGTTCGCCGACGCATTGAAGTAGTTGTACGCCGTGGTGTAGTCGACCTTGCCCGTCTTCTTGTCGGGCGAATTCAGCACGTTGAGCCCGGCCTGGAAATTGGCGGCCGGGTTCGTCGTGAGGTCGGCGGCGGGCTCCGCCGGCTTCTTCTCGCCGCAGGCGGCGAGGAAGGTCAGGAGGATGGCAGTGCGCATGGTCGAGGTCCTCACAGGCCCTGCTCGGGTTCGAAGTTGCGAACTTTCTGGCTGGTGTACCGCCCCTCGACGAGAACCTCGTTGAGGCCGGGGTATTCCTGGGGCCGAAGGACGCCGAGCTGGCGTGTCGCGTAGGCGGTGTTCTCGTTGTAGAGCGTGAGCTCGAAGCTCTTCTCCAGGGCGAGCTTGTAGGCTTCGACGGCCTTTTCAATCTGGGTATAGGCTTTGTCTTCGATGCCCATCTGGTAGATCTCGATTTGATCGTCCGTCAGGTAGAAGGGGACGGCGCCCGTACGCAGCGTGTCGGCCATGTTCTCATACGCCTTGCCGAGGGCGACCAAGCTCGCGAGACCCCACTCGCCGGCGCCGGTGCCAACGATTTCGGTGAATGCGACCTGTGTGCCAAGCAACGCCTTGGACTTGGCGCCCAGGCTGTCGATGAGGGCCTTGTCCTCGGCCTTCTTACCCGCGGCCTTGCCCGCGCCCTTGATCTTGAGCTCCATGTACTTGCCGAGTGTGGGCTGGGCCAGGACATACATCATCTCGGCGACGAACTCAGTCGGCGGGCCCTTGGGCTGGCCAGCCTTCTTCCACATCGCGACCGTGTCCGCGTACAGCTTGTCGGCCTTCGCCTTCTCGCCGTCGGCGGTGAGCACGCGTCCGTGGTGCAAGCGGGAGAAGTAGAGCAACTCCTCGGGCGCACCTGCGGGCGGCTTCGTGTAGAAGGCCATGAACGCGGCGCCGGCCTCATCGGGACGCCCGTGATCCTCGTAGATGCGCGCGATCGTGATCTTGGTCTCGGTCGACCGCGGGTCGCTCGCGAAGGCTGTGATGAACTGCCCGTAGTTCGCGATCGCCGCTTCCCACTCACCCATGGCATTGCGGAACACAGCCGCCGAGTAGATGGCGTCCGCAGCCTTTCCGGACATTTTCGCCAATTCGTCCGGCTTGTCTTTGCCGAGCTTCTTCGATTCCTCTGGGAACAGGGCCCAGAGCTTCTCGTAGTAGAAGGCCGAGCGTTCGAAATTCGCGATGGACTCGTAATCGTAGCCCAAAGCGCCGATTTGGTCGTAGTAGTACTTGACCTTCGGGCCGAATTTCGGGTCGTCGATGAGGATGTGGCGAACCTTCATGGCGTCGGCCAGGCGGCTCGTGTCGTAGTAGTAGATCGATGCGTTGTTCAGGGCCTGGGCGGCCGTGTCGGCCTCGGGGAACTCGCCGTAGAACGCGACGAAGGCGTCGGCGGCCTTGCCCTTGTCCTTGTCCTTGTCGAATTCCGTCTCGATGAGCTTGAAGGACGAGCGCTGGTAGACGCCGTAGGTCTCCGTCTTGAACTTCGCGCTGCCGAGACCCTCTTGGTCGTAGTAGAACTTGGCGTTCTCCTTGAGGTTCTTCCAATCCTCACGGATGACGAACGAGTCCAGGATGAGCTCGGCTGCAGTTTCCGCTTCCTTTGATGACGGTTCCATCTTGATGACGACGCGGAACTGCGTGGCGGCGTCTTCGAAGCGGTACTTGTTGTACAACAAGTAGGCGGACTTGTAGATGACGTTCCGAACCTTGGTGTCGTTGGGGAACAACTCCGCGTACTTACGACAGGCGTCGACGAGCTTCTGCTCCCAGTCTGTGAGCGGCAGCGCCTCCTTCTTGGAGTCCTTCGCGCTCGCCGTTACTTTGCCGGACGCGTCGCCACCGCCCTCGAGCTTGACCTGCTCCTCGGCGGCGAAAATGGCCGCCTCAGCGCAGAACTTGCTGTACTTGCCCGTGGGGTTGATATCGACCACGTTCATGTACTGGTCGTACGCGCCCTTGAAGTCCTTGAGGTGGTAAAGGAGTTCGCCGTAGGCGTAGCGGACGTCGTAGGCGTGCTCGTCCTTGGCGAACTCGTTGAGGTAGCTGGCGTAGGCCTGCCGAGCGAGTTGGTAGGTCGGTCCCGCGTCTTTGTGGCGGCCCTTTTCGAGCGTCTTCGCCTCGTTGTGGTATTCCACGGCGGCGCGACGCAGGTTTTCCTCGATGCGGCGTGTGGCGTCGGCGACCACATTGGGATTCGACGCGTTCGTGCGCGCCCAGGCGCTGGTCTTGCCGTAGTCGCGGAGGAGGCGATCGATTTCCTCCAGCGTGCGGTCGCGCTGACCCATCTTGCGGAAGGCGTTGATGATTTCGCCCTGGTAGTCCGGGCATTTCGCCCCGTTCGGATCTTCGGCGATCAATCGGCGATACGTCTCGATCGCTTGGTCGAACTTGCCCTGTTCGTAGTAGGTGGTCGCCAACCGGGCCAACATGGCCTGGATGAGGTCCTTCTTGCCGAGCTTGGTAAAGTACTCGTAGGCGTCGTTCATCGCGCCGGCGTCAGCGAAGAATCGTACGAGGTCCTTGAGCGCCTCGTCCTCGAGGTTGACGCCCTTCTTCTGTTCGGCCGTCATGCCTTGGCCGTACGAGACGACCGTCTTCATCGTATCGATGGCCGAGGTGTAGTCGCCAACGTTGTAGTAGCACCACGCGAGCTTGTACATCGCGAAGGGGTACTTCTCGCTGGCCGTGAACGACGTGGCCTTCAGGTAGGCGCGCAAGGCCGCGTAGGCGTTGTTCGTCTCGAAGTAATACTCGCCGATGAGCACGTAGGCGTCGGGAACGTACGACGAATCTTGGTAGAGCTTGACGAGCTTCTTGAACGCTTCGACGGAATCTTCGCGGCGGCCGACGTCCTGCAGCGCGCTGCCGAGGAAGAAGGTAGCTTGGTCGGCGCGCGCGTAGCGCGGGTAATTCGTCAGGATATTTTCGTAGAGCCGGATCGACTTTTCCTGCCATTCACGGGAGCCGGCATTGTCCGCCTTCAGCTTGTCCGTGTCGCAGCCTTCCGTGTTGAAACACTTGTCGTAGGCCACGTCGAACGTCGCCATCTCTTTGAGGTAGAGAAAGCGCCCTTGTTGGAAGTAGAGGTCGGCGAGGCGGAGCATCATCTCCGCCTTTTGGTCGCCCTCGACGCCCTTGCCGAGGAGGTCCTTGAGGCGCGAGATGGCCTCAAGGCGCTTCGACTCCGCGATCTTGGCCATCTCTTCAGAGACGTTGGCCGTGGTGTCGACCTGGCGCGCGCTCATGACGCGGCGTTCTTCGTCCTTGGCGTCGGCGGCGAAAGCCGACGGCGCGATGGACGCGAGCGCGAGCGCGAGCGCGACAGGGAGGATTCGAATCGTATCGGTGCGCATCGGGGCCCCTACTTGCAGCGACCGTGCTCGGCGTACTCGTAGTACCCCAGCTCGTCGCGCCAGAATTCGCCGTTGAACGGCCAGTAGATGAACTCAGGAGACGTCGCGAAGTCCACGCGGGCAGCGTCCAGTGCGCCGACCTCGGGATTCTGCATCTTGAACTCGTAGTCTTGCCGCTGCGCATCGACGACTTCGAAGCGCACGACCTCGCTCTGGATGAGCAGGTCCTTGAGGGAGCGGTACTGACCAAGCAACTCTTGAAGCAGGACGCGGCCGCCCTTCTTCTTGTAGCGCAAACGGTCTCCCTCGAGGACGCGCTTGAGCTCGTCGCCGACGGTGTCCTTCCAGACGGACTTCTGAGCGTCGATCAAGGCCAACTCCTCGTCCATCATGTCCAAGGAGCGGACAAGGGACGAGAGCTCGCGGTTCCGCAAAAGTCGCGCGAACATGGCGGGTTCGAGGGTGCTGTCCTTCTTGCCCTGGACGAACCATGCGTCGAAGGCCTGGTCGGCAAGCTCCTGGCCCTGGTCGGACTTGTACTGATCGAGGAAGGCCTCCAACTCCGCCGCTTGCGGCTTGAACCGGTCGTCGAAGTCGATGAGAATGGCCTCGACTTCGTCGTAGTTGCAGAGGTTGAAGTAGGTCAACGCCCGGAGGATGGTGACCTCAGGGAGGAACTCGCGTTCGTTGAAGTACGGGCTCTCGACCGTGAGCAGGAGGCCAAGTGTCTGGTTGAGTTCCTGCGCGATGAAGGTCGCCCAGGCGCGTTCGAAGAGGCTTTGCGCCCAGTAGGTGCTGTTGCGATCGACCATCTTGTAGTGTTCGATCGACGTGTCGAAGCGCTCGAGCTGGTAGTAGATTCGAGCGATGTTCATCAGGGCGAGGTCGCGCATGTCTTCGAGCTGCGCGGCCTCTTCCTCGGTGGCCACCGCCGGCTTGGCCTGCACGACGTCGCTAAAGGCCTGGGCGGCCGTCTTGAACTTGTCGCGCTCGGCCGAGATGACGCCGTCAAAGAATCGCGCGCGCATGTAGAGGTCGGACTTCTCGGAGACCTGCTGAAAGAAGCCGGAGGCCTCCGAGAGCTTGTCCTCTTCGTAGTTCTTGCGACCGAGCAGGTAGTAGATCTGATTGCGCGCTTCGCGGGGGAAGGCGTCCGGGGAGATCTGCTTGACGACGCGCAGAAGTTCGTAGTCGTTGCCCGTGGTCGTGCTGATTTTGACGAGCCAGGGCAGCGCGTACTTGAAGTACGGGTTCGACGGGCCCTTGCGCACGACTTCCATGAAGTAGAATTGGGCAGACTGCAGCATCCCGAGGTCGTAGAGCGACTTGCCAAGGTAGTGCTGAATCCGGGTCCGCTGGTCGGGATACTTGTCCGCTGCGAGCAGGTCGTAAAGACCCTTGGACGACGTCAGGAACTTACCTGCGCGGTACGCCTCGATGAGGGCTTCGACCTCCTGAGGACCGCTGCCGGAGGGCTCCTCGAAATCAGACGCCGTGCCCGTCAGGGCCTCACTTGGGTCTGAGGCCGTGGGGCGAGCGGGGAGGTCGCGCTCATCGTCGACCGCGGCCGGAGCCGCCGTCGGGGAGGGGAGGGCGACGGGGGCCGCGGCTGGCGCGCCCATGGCCTTGGCCGCTTCGAGCACGGCAGGAGGCGCTGAACGGCTGGCGAGGCAGCTGACGTCGGCGGCGGAGAACTTCTGGCCCGACCCCTGCATCGTGGCGACCACGACCTCGGGCGGGACGTTGGCGCCGACCATCTGCATGATCTCGTCACAGGACAGCGCGAAGGCCGTGCTTGGCGCGACCAGACTGAGTGCGATCCACCAGGGAGTGTACGTCTTCACGGGGTCACTCCTGCTTCATGCCGGGAAAGAAGAACGAGGCTGACGCCTGGAGGATCATGTTGTTCTTCATCTCCAGAGTCGTGCTTTCCAAGGTCTCCACGTAGGACATCCCGCGCGCTTCGATGCGAACGGCCAGGCCTTCGTTGAAGATGACCCGGAAGCCGCCTCCGTAATTGAGCGTAGGATGGAATTGGGCATCGGTGGCAACAGCGAATTCTTCGCCTTCGGCCTGCAGGGCTTCGAGGTCGTCGTTCGTGTTGACGAAGCCGGTGCCAAACGTCCCGAAGAGGTCGAACATGATGATGCCGTTCTGGCCCATCGCGACCTTGCCGTAGACGGGCGAGTACTGCGCAGACGCATTGGCGAGGAACTGGATCTTCGAGATGTCAGGCGTGACCTGGTTCTCTTCGACGATCTGGACCGTGATCGGCTTGCGGACGACGAAGGGCGCGTAGGTGGCGCTCACCTCGACGCCGAAGACCTCGGTCACATGGTAGGCGAAGCTGCCACCCGCCATGTAGACCGACAAGAATGGGTCGTTCGTCACGAATCCGAGGTGGGGCCCGGCCTCGTAGCGATTGATCTTCATGAAGGTCTTGCGCTGCAGCGTCAAGATCGTTGGCCGCTCGCGGTCGGCCGGAGCCTTCGCGTCGAGCTCGCCGTCCTGGACGGCGCGGCGCTCTTCGCGCAGGCTGTCCTCAGGATCGGTGTCCCCTGAAAGGATGTCGTCCAGGTCATCGTCCTGGGCGACAGCCGGCGAGGCGGCCCAGAGGGACGCCACAAGTGCCGCGGCGGGCCGCAACATGCGGCGTGCGTGCAACGAGCGCATCGAGCGGCTCCTAGTAGCTGTAGAGGCGGGACTTCATCTTCGGGAAGAAGAAGCCTGCGCCCACCGTGGCGGTGAAGTTGTTGTACAGCCGCTGTTCGGACACCGGAACATTGGCGTCGTATTGCGGCTTCTTGTCGATGTAGAGGGCGGACCGGGCGTCGAGCTTGAGGGCGACGGTCTGGTTCACGAAGAAGTTCATGCCGACGCCCAAGGCTGGGCTGGGTTTGACTTCGTTGCCCTGCTTCGTCAGCAGAACGATGTCGGCGCCGGGCTGGGTGATGTCCACACCGACGTCGTAGGTCGCGACGTAGTTCTGCTTCGAGACCATTCCGAGGCCGGCGAAGCCGTAGAAGTCGAAGTTCAGGACGGTCTCGCCGACCAAGTTGATCTTGCCGTAGAGCGGGGCCCAAGCGACGCCGAAGTTCGCGCCTAGCACCACTTTGTCCAAGGGCTGCTGGAAGGCGGCGGCGTTGGCCGAAGACGCGTCGTAGGCGCGCTGCAACAGCACCGACGGCAGACCCTTGAGGTCGTTTTCGCCGAGGTCGGGGCTGAAGCCGATCTGTGCTTGCGCGGAGAGGTTCTCAGCGAAGTGGTACCCGAAGTTGATCTCGCCGGTGAAGCGGCGGGCCATCGGATTGTTGGGGACGTAGCCGAAGGCGGGCGCGACCTCGAATCGGTCCTGCTTGAGGAAGAACCGGTTCTCCACTGCCTTCATCGGCTTGCGTTCGGCGCGCTGCTGTTCAAGCGCGGCGATCCCTGGGTCATCGACGGCTGCGGCCCCGGAGGGCGCCAGCGCGGCGACGACCGCAAGCGATGCGGCGCGAAGGAAACGAAGCATCCGGGGGTCTCCGTTGGAGAAATCGGGCCTGAGGCCCGAGCCGCCGCACCTTAGCACGCGTCCGGGCCTACGGCTTGCACCCCAGGCGCGTCGGGCAGCTGGTGGCCCCCGTGGGGGTGCGGGCCCCGCTTGTTGGCGGATCGGCGACCTGCAAAATCCTTGTGACGGAGCTTCGCGGGCCGGAGGGACCCCTACCGGACGGTCCAGGAACGCTCGAGCCAGGTCATGCCTCCGCGCCGATCGCGACCCACGGCCCACCACGACCCGGACCCCGATGCTGGAGAAACCCAGCTCGACTGCAAATAGGGATGCAGTGTGAAGTGCTCGTCGATCTCTCCCCCGTCCGCGTACCAGGCGACGTAGGGCTCCTCGATCCGCTCTTCTGTGAAACCCTGACTGTTGACGTAGAGGTAGGTCTCGATGGCTGCGTCGGGCAGGACGACCTCGATCTCATAGGGCTGGTTGGGGTCGACTTCGACGGTCGTGCCCTCGGGAATGGAGACGCCTTCGACGCGAAAGTCGTCAAACCACGGGTTGGCATTGGGGGTTTGTGCCCGCGAAACGACGAGGCGCTTCGTGCCCGTCTCGACCTCGGTGAAGTCGATGTCGGCTGAAAGGTCTTCGATCGCCGTGGACGGCAGGGACATGACCTGAATCGTCGCGTACGCGCCCTCCTCCTCGTCTTCGGGAGCGAGGCCATCCAGGGCGTCATCCGGCACGCGCCAGGACGGCGGCAGGCCGGGCTCCAGGCCGATGAATCCGTCGGGTACGGTCGCCGTGTCGCTCAGCGCGGACGGGTCGAGCGAACAGCTGGCGGCAAACGTCGTTTCGCTTCCGAGTACCGGTGGGCAGGCAAGCCAGATGCGGACCTGGTCGGGAACGTCCGCTGGCCCGGGGACGAGCGCGGTGAACGTCGCGAGGTCCCCCGGTTCAACTTCGGGCGGTTCTGCGACGACCGCCAGGATGCGGAGCCGATCCACCAGCCAGACTGGGCTGAGGTCGCGCGGCCGCAACCATTGGTTCTGGTCGATGACGCATCCGGTGAGGAACAGAAGCGGTGCCAGTCGGGTCATGGCCATAGGGCAAGCTCCACGCCGATGTTCGGAATGAACGGCAGCCCGCGGACGTAGGCGACTTCGCTGTAGTCGTAGTTGTAGAGTGTGAACTCCGAGTTCACGGCCCTGACGACATTCATCAAGTCGACGTAGGTGCGCATCTTGAGCGCCTTGAAGTGCCAGTCCCGGTCGATGCGCACACTGGTCTGGAAAAACGGCGGGTTGCGCGTTGGGGCCGCGTCGACGGAGAGGCCATTGTAGAAGTCGCCGTCGACGTCGTAGATGCCGACCTCGTAGAGGTCGGTCGGGTTGCCGGTCACATACTGGACCTGGGCGCTGACCTGGAAGGCGTGAGGCAACTTGAGGCCGCCTTGTGCGCTCAGGATGTGGGTCTGGTCGAAGTCGAACGGGTACCAGCAATCACCTTGGCCCAGGAGACGATCGAGCCCCTCTGCGGGTGCAGCGAGCGGTTCTCCCGCGGCACTTGTGCAGGTTGGCCAGTCGAGGCGTGACGCGCGCGACAAGGTGTAGGACACCCATCCAAAGAAGGGCCCGGTGGGGTCGTGGCGGAGAATGACCTCCGCTCCGTATGCGCGCCCCTCGCCGGCGTTCACAAAGGGGTTCGTGCCAAAGCCGGTCCAGGCCTCGTCGTAGACGATGAGGTCTGTCATCCGCTTGTAGAACAAGTCGATGTCGTAGTGGACTGCGTCGGAGATGCGCTGCTCGGCGCCAACGCTCGTCGACCACGACTGCTCGTGCCCGACGGTGCTCTGGGTGCCGACGCCCACGATTTCCTGGGGTTGGGGCGGCTGATGGTAGAGTCCGGTGCTGGCTTTGAAGGCCAGCCGCTCATTCGCTTGGAAACGGGTGAGCAGGCGGGGGTCGAAGCTGGTCGTCGTGTTGGCGGGGACGGGGTCGGCACCCGTGATCGTTCCGCTCGTCGTCAGCGTCACGACGTTGCCGCGGAGCCCGGGCGAAATCAACCAGCGGTCGCGGTCGTCGAGGGGTCGGAAGTCGAGGCGGAGGTAGGGGTCCGGTGACCAGAACCCGCCCTCCCCGTCGAAACCGACGGCTTCTCGCTCCGCGAGGGGGTCGTCGAGGTCCGTGATGCGAAAGCTGCTCTGGAAGTCGAACCACCAAATGGCGCCAAGGAAGTCGACGCCAGGCACGACGGTCACCGCTGGGGTGGCCTTCCATGGCGCTTCTGCGCGGAGTTCGAACAGCACGTTGCCGTTGTCGATGACGAAGTCCTGGCCAAGGCCAAGGTAGGACGTGTCGATGCCGATGGCCGGCCGCAGGTCGAGTTCGAAACCATCCGCCAGCGGCGTTCGCCAGTGGCCGACGAGGCGGTGACTGTCGTACTGCGTCCGGAAGTCGCCTTGGGTGTCCTGGTCGTCGCCCTGGGCGACGTCGTCGGGCGTCCCCAACGTCAACGTGTCGTCGAATCCGTAAAGGAAGATGTCGACGTCGCGGTCGTCCGTCGTCGGCGGCACCCATTTGACTTGGTAGTCCCAGTACCTTGGCTTGATCGTGTAGCCAGTGTCGCCGGTGAACAGTGGGATGAAGAGGTCGATGTAGGAACGGCGGGCGCCGATGGCGAAGCCGTGCTCTTTGCCCTTTTTTCCGACTTGGCCCTCGAAGAGCACCTGGGAGTCGAGGATGTCCGTGCCCCAGCTGATTTTCTCGTCGGGATCGAACTCGGTCTTCGTCCGGACGTCGACCACGCCGCCCATGCTGCGGCCGTACTGTACGCCGTAGCCGCCGGGCAGGTAGTCGACGGCGGCGATGATCTCGGGGTTCAGGACGCTCGTCGTGCCCGTCAAGTGGTAGATCAGCGGAATCCGGACGCCGTCGACGTAGACGCCGCTGTCCTCGGGGTTGCTGCCGCGAATGATGAGGGCGCCTGTGCCAAAGGGGCTCCGCGCCGCGCCAGGAAGGGTCTGGATCACCTTGATGGGATCCCCGAACGTACCTGGGATGGTCCGAATCTCTTCGATCGACAGGGTCCTGCGGGTGACCTCGGTTTCCTGGCCTTCGTAGACGGCGACCACTTGGTTTTCGCGCCAGCCCTTTGGCTCCAACCAGATGTTCGCCTCGGCGACCTCGCCGGGGACGGCCTCGAATGTGGCGTCCCCCGACTCGTGGTCCTGGTGCGCCACGCGCAGGCGCACCTCGCCGGTGGGCAGATCCGTAAGGGTGAAGTGTCCGGTCTCGTCGGTCGTTGCCGTGAGTGGGGACCCGATGACGACGACCTGGGCACCGGCGACCGGGCGACGCGTGGCCTTGGTGCGTACCTGGCCGGAGACCGTAGGGACGACCGCCGCGGCGGGGGCTGCCTCGACTTCCTCCTCCAAGGTGAAGCCGTACGCGAATTCGAAGGAGACGGCGACGGGACCCTCGGCCGTTCGTGCCGGCGAAAAGGTCATCGTACGGACGGCGGCGAGGGCCGCGTCGTCGAAGCCGGGGTGTCCGCTCGTTGTCGAAAGGGCGACCTCGGTGACGGCCCCCGTTTCGTCGAGCGTGACGAGGAGGACGACGGTGCCCTCGAGGCCCTGGGCCTTGGCGTCTTCGGGGTATGGCGCCTCGACGTGTTGCAGAACCGCCGGTCCCGCGACGAGGGGCAAGGGTTCTTGGGCCAGGGCGACGAACATCAGCCAAAGCGCGATGATCACGGCGTCACCTTCTCGAATTTGCAGCCGTAGGGGACACCGATCGTGGGGCTCGGGCGTCCGTCGACGAGGCCAGGCTTCCAGGAACTCGAGCGCAAGGCCGCGATGCACGCGGCGTCCGCCGCCGGGCTCAGCGACGTGACCACGCGGACGTTGGCCACGCGACCGTCGACGGCGAGGTCGAGGAGAAGCTCCACCTCACCGGCAAGGCCGGCGTCGATCACCTCTTGAGGGACGACGAGCGCGGGTTTGGCCCGGAGCTTGGGTTGGGCGCTCAGGGCCGCCCAGGCGACAGGCGTCGGGGCAGCCGGAGCGTCGAGCGAGAGGCCGGTGCCTTCGGCGCGAGCAGCGGTGGTCGTCCCCGCGCGAACGGCGAGACCCGTGCCGGATCCCGGCGCAAAGCTACCAGCTGACAGCCCTTGCACGATGCGCGGCGGCGGAGGAACGTCGGGGGGAGGCGCGTCGCTCGGGGGCGGTGGCGCGTTCGCTTGGGGGGGCGGGGGTGGGGGCGGCGGCTCCGCTTCCGGCGGTGGGGGCGGCGGGGGCGGCGGGGGCGGTTCGACCACGGCCATTTCCACCCAAGAGGGGCCCTTGGGCGGCCGTTCCGGTATCCGCGCGGCACCCGATGCCGCGCCAAGGTGGGCGAAAAGGGACAACAGAAGGGCGGCCGCGAGAGGTCCGACGCGGCGGTCAGCGGGGTCCAGCGCCCTGGCGTTCATCCAGGAGGCTCGGGGGCGACGGCACTCGCTTGGTCGATTTGGAGTGCGAACTTGGCGACGCCTTGGCCCTTGACGAGGTCCAGAACCCAGACGACGCGCCCGTAGGGCACCCCGCGGTCAGCCGCGATCAGACACACGACGTCTTCGCCACGCCCTCTGGCGCCGGCGATGGCAGCGCGGATCCCGTCAGCGTCGGTCGGAGCTCCGTCGAGGAGGACCTCGCCGCTTTGCGTCAGCGTGATGCCAAGGCTCGTCTGGTCGGCTTGTTCGCCGCTCGCCGCCTCCGGCAGAGTCACCTGAATCGAACTGCGCACGATGGCGGTGGCCGTCACCATGAAGATGATGAGAACGACGAGAATGATGTCGACGAAGGGCGTGATGTTGATGTCGGCGATCAGGTCGTCGTCGCCGCCCAGCCGCCCGGCCATTTCAGAGGCCTTCCAGGCGGGCCGCCACGAGGGTGGTGATGGACTCCAGCCGGGTCAGGCGGTTGCGGACCGCGCGAGCGAAGCCGTTGTAGAGCACGACGGCCGGGATGGCGACGAGGAGGCCCACCGCCGTGGCGACCAACGCCTCGGAGATGCCGCTCATGACGGCCTCGGAGGCGCCCGCCGTGTCGATGGAGAGGTCGTGGAAGGCTTGGATGATGCCGAGCACCGTGCCGAAGAGGCCGATGAACGGCGCATTGGAGCCCGTCGTCGCGAGCACGATCAGTCCGCGCTCCATGCGGAGCTTCTCCGCGAGGGCCGCGCCCGCGAACGCCTTGTCGACCGCCTTGGGCCCCTGGCCGGCCAATTCGAGGCCCGTGGCCAATACCCGGGCCTCGATCCCCGTCGCGCTCGACAATCGCGTGCGCAACGTGGCGACGTCGCCATCTTGCAAGAAGGGGTCGACGGCGGCGCGCAGGGTCGCGGCTGGGGTGGCCTCGCGCAACAGGAAGACGAAGCGTTCCAGGCTGACGGCGATGCACAGCACGCTCACCGCAATGAGCAACCACAGGACCCATTCGGCCCCGGACAGGGCCAGCGCGAGCATCCCCTTTTCAAGCACATCGGCCCCCAGCGGGGCTGCGTCCTAGCAGGGTCGCCGGGTTCGGCCAAGGTCGACTTGATCGGGCGTGCTGGAGGCGCCACCCGGACTCGAACCGGGGAATGGAGGTTTTGCAAACCTCTCCCTTAACCACTTGGGTATGGCGCCAGCGCAGCCGGCGCCGCTTATTCGGGCGGCCCGGTGAGTCAAGGAGGCCGACCTGCTCACGCTCGTGATCGTCGCCACGAACGAGGCGGACCGAATCGGTGCAGCGTTGGAATCGGCGCCCCGTGATGCGTTGCTGTTGGTGATGGATGGTGGGTCGTCGGACGCCACCATGGAAGTGGCCCGGCGCCTTGGCGCGACGGTGGTCCAACATCCGTGGGACGGCTTCGTCGCCCAGAAGGCGCGAGCCTTGGCAAACGTGACCACGCCGTGGGCGCTCGTACTCGACGCGGACGAGCGGCTGGCTGACGGTGCGGCGGAGGCCATCGCACGCTTTGTCGCCGCGCCCTTTGCTGCCGGTGCGCGATTGAGACGCGCAAACCGCTGGTTGGGCCATGAGATCCGGTACGGCCGTTGGGGGCGCGACCGGCCGCTTCGCCTTGTTCGGTGCGACGCCGCGAAGGTGGCTGGGGACGATCCCCACGATGTTCTGGAGGTCGACGGAGCGGTCGCGGTCTTGGACGGCCTGATTGTCCACGACCCCTACCGGAGCGTCGGCGATCATCTTGCCCGCATCGGTCGGTACGCGGATCGGCATGCGACCTCCCTGCACGCGCGCGGCGTCAAGGCACGGTTCTTGGACGTCGCCGTTCGCCCGCCATGGCACCTCGTCAAGGCCCTGCTCCTCCAGTCGGGATGGCGCGACGGCGTGCCCGGCCTGGCGGTTGCCATTTTCGGGGCGGTGCGGGTCGCGGGGAAGTGGATCGCGCTGTGGCGCTTGAATCGAGCATGATCGACGTCGTGGTGGACCGAATCGGCGGGATGACGGGAACGGCGGGCGTAGCCCACCGCCTCGTCACCACGTGGCTCGCCGAAGGACGCGCGGTGACGGTGTGGGGGGCCCGCGGGTCCTTGCCATCCGGCGCTGTCATTGGACGTTTCGGATGGTGGGGCGGGCCCCGCCGGGCGCTGGGGGGCGCCCGAAGCGAACGCGCGTTGGGTCTCGATCGGACGCCCGGGCCAGGGGTTTGGCGTGCCTCAGGCGGGCATCATGCGCGGTGGGTGGAGGCCCGGGGCCGCGGCTGGACCTGGCGCGATCGGCGGGTCGCCGCACGGGAGGCCGCTTGTGTGGCGACGGCCCGAACGGTCGTGGCGAACAGCGAGGCGGCCGCGGACGCGCTTGTGCGTGCCTATGGAGTCGGCGTTCGCGTGGTCCGCAACGGCGTGGATCTCGATCGCTACGCGCCGACGGCCGTTCGGCCCGGCCCCCTTCGGGTAGGGTTCATGGCCCACGGATGGGAGCGCAAGGGCTTTGACGTCGCCGTGGACGCGTTTGTCGACGCGGGACCGGCCGGGGCCGAGTTCTGGGTGGCCGGCCAGGACGTTCGTGCCTCGCGACGGTTGGCGGCCGCGAGGCAGCGCTTGGGCGATCGGCTCGTCGTGCACGGCGTGGTTGACGCAGCGAGCTGGCTGCCGGCGATCGACGTCCTGCTCCACCCCACGCGATACGACAGCGCGGCGAACGTCGTCCTGGAGGCGCTTGCCTGCGGGGTGCCGGTGGTGACGACGGCCGCGGATGGCGCCAGCGAGGTGGTCCCCGACTCCCGGTGGGTTGCGGCGGCCGCGGATCGGGCGGCCGTGGCCTCTGCCCTCGATGCGGTAGTGTCCCAAGGGGAGCGGGCGCGTAGGGTCGCACGCTCGGCGGCGGAGGTCTGGCCTTTGGCGCGCATGGCCCGTGAACTGTTCGAACTCTTGGAGGTCCCATGAAGCGCCCCCGCCGGACGGCGTCGCCCTTGTGGATGGCGCGGCTTGCGGCGTTCGCTGGCGGGCTTGCGGGGTTGGGCGTCGTGGCGTTCGCCGCAAGTTGCGCGGCCATCGAGAGTCGCTTGGCGGGACCCTCCGAACACCTCGAAATCGACGTGATTCAGGCGATCATCGCGACCGAGAGCCCGGTTTACTACCGCGATGGGGTCACGCCGGTCGGCGTCTTCTTTCAGTCTGAGCACCGTCGCTACCTTTCCGCGGATGCTCTGCCTCCGGCTTGGGTGGCGGCCATCATCGCCGCTGAAGACGACGGCTTTTGGTCCCATTCGGGGGTGAGTGCGAAGGGGATCTTGCGAGCGATCCGGGCAAATCTGCTGGCGGGGCGCGTGGTGGCTGGCGGGAGCACCCTTACGCAGCAGACGGCGAAGAACCTTTTCTATCGACCCGACCGTAGCGCTTCGTCCAAATGGACCGAACTCGTCAATGCGATCGGGCTGGAGCGCCGGTATGAAAAGCGCGAGATTCTGAGCTTCTACGCCAATCAGTTCCATGTCACCGGCAATGGTCGAGGACTGGCCATCGCCGCCCGGCATTTCTTCGACCGCGACGTCGATGAACTGGGCTTGATCGAACTCGCCTTTTTGGCTGGGCTGGTCAAAGGACCCGCCCGGTATGACCCGTTCCTTGGTGATGCCGCCGCGCGTGAGGCGGCGGCGGTGCGGGCCCACGACCGTGCCCGGTACGTGCTGCGCCGGCTCGTCGAGGAGCCGATCGACGTGCTTGCGGCACCGGACGGGAAGTCTCCTACGAGCACCGAGGTGGCGGCATGGAAGGCCGAGGCGGAAGCGGCCTTGGCCTCCGGTTTCAAGTTGCCGTTCCGCCGCGGCACGTTTCGCTGGAACAGCTCCGCCGTCCTGGACGAGGTCGCGCGTCGCCTGTCTGAGCCTCCTTTCGAAGACATCCTGCGCGACGCGGGAATCGACGACCCGGCGACGTCAGGCCTGACCGTGGTGACGACGCTGGATGCGAACCTCCAGCGAGAGGCCGAGTATGGCCTGTGGCATCATTTGACGGAGGTGGGGACTTGGCTTGACGGCGCCGGCCCGGAGGTCGTTCGACGCGACGCCAACTTGGTGCGGTGGTCTCCCCACCTTCCGGCGCTTCGGCACGAGTTCCGCAACGGCATCGTGACGGCGCGTGGCGAGCGAGGCGTGTTGGACGTCGACCTCGGGGGGCGCCATTGCCTCGTCGATCGGGCGGCCCTCGAGCGCCTCGCGACCGCCATTGCGCGAGGCCGGGCAAAGGACGCGACCGCAAAAGCCTCGTCTCGGGAGGTCGACGCGCTGAGCGAGTCGCTCGCCGTGGGCACGGGCGTGTGGCTCTCGGTGCGCGATGTCGCGCCGGACGGCAAGGCCACGTGCGACCTCGAGCGCATTCCACGGCTGCAAGGCGCGCTCGTCGTCGCCGAGGACGGCGAAATGCGCGCGATGGTCCCAGGAAATGACGGGCGCAATTTCAACCGCGTGGGAGCCCTACGGCAAATGGGCTCGACATTCAAGCCCATCGTGTACCATACAGCGTTGATGCTAGGTTGGAACCCGACGGACCCCCTCGACAATGCCCCTGCCGTCTTCCAGTTTTCGACGACGCAGTGGTGGCCGGGTGCGGACCACGAACCGGCTCCCATCGTCAGCCTTGCCGCGGCCGGTACGTCTTCGGAGAACATCGCCAGCGCCTGGCTGCTTCACCATCTCGTCGATCGGCTCGGACCTGACGAACTCGAACAACTCGCGCGCGACGTCGACCTCTGGCGCCGGGAGGGTGAGGATGCGGAGTCCTACGGCCGGCGATTGGCGCAACTCGGAATTCGCGCTTCGCCCGCGCGAGACGGTGAACGGCACTTCTTGGCAGCCCGCCACGAGGTGAGCGGGGATCTGAGCGACGAAGACCGTCGCTGGTTGGGCACCTGGTCGTCGGGCTGGGGGCTCGATGCGGAGCGGGAGCGCCAGGCGTCGAGCGTGGAGCGGCTCGCCGCCCTCGACCGAATCGACTGGCGCTCCTGGCGTGAGCGGGGGGTCGCTTGTCGCGCGGCGCTCGATTCCATGGTCGCGGGGTCGGCAACGCAGGGCATTTCCGAGGTCGAAGGTGAGTGGATTTGCGGGGAAGGGGCTGCGCCTGGGCGCGAGCGGCCTGGCGGGTGGTTGGGGCGGCTACTTGGCGGGAACGCCGACGTTGTCGACGCGACGCAGGTCCGCATCGGGTCTCAAGGGCCGACGCTCGAGGCAGTGGAAAGGCTTGAGCGCGCCATCCTCCGTCGTCAGCTCTCTTCCTCCGTCGAGGACGCCGAGGACGTGGATGTCTACGCCCCGGAACGGCTGATTTGGAATGGCGACTTCCGAACCCTCCTCGGCTTGCGAGCCGTGGTCTCGGTGGCGCGTGCTTACGGCGTGATGACGCCTTTGCAGCACGTCATGAGCCTGCCGTTGGGCGCGTCGGAGGTGACCTTGGAGGAGATGGTCGCCGTCTACGACGGGATGGCGGACGGGACGGCCCATGTCGCAGACGGACGGGGTTCCCTAGGCCCAGTGGCGCCGCAAGACCGACCGCTCGCGCTGATCCAAGAGGTTCGGGCCAGCGATGGGCGCGTCCTGTACCAGCTGGCGACGAGTGAACGCATCGTCGCGTCCCCTGCGATCGCGGAACTCACGCGCGGGATCCTTCGCGACGTCGTTCGTTACGGAACCGGCCAACGAGCACGGTCGGCGGTCGATGCGGGCGGCGCTCCACTGCCGTTGGGGGGCAAGACCGGAACGACGAACGACTACCGCAACGCGGCGTTTGTGGGCTTCGTGCCAAGGTGGAATGGCGAATGGGACGGCGGCGGCGGTTGGACCGTCGGCGCGTACGTCGGCCACGACGACAACGCGCCGTTGGTCGCGGGCCGCATTCGGCTTCAGGGCGCCAATGGGGCGCTGCCTGCGTGGCTCGCGGTGGCTCGGGCCCTGTGGGAGGGCGGCTTCATCGGCGATCCTGGCCGGGCGCCAGAGGGCGGTTGGCTCGAAGAGCCTTCACCCGGTCTGATTGAGGTTCCCGTCGACGACAACGGCCTGCCAACGGAGGGCGGCCCGCGGCGCACGCTTACGCGCGTCGGCCTGGGTCATGCGAGCGACCTGGTCGAGTTGCACCGGGCGGAGCGCGCGTTCCCGTCGACCTCGGAGCTTCGGAGTACACCTCCGGTTCCGCCCATCGGGTTCGGCACGCCAGACGAATGACGCCGCCGACCCGGCAGACCGGGACCGGCGGCGTTGAGGTGTGTCCCGAGGTCTGGCCTCGGGACGGCGATCAGTTCGCGAGGGTCGTCGTGACGGTCTTGATGAGGTTGTCGGCCGAAAGCGCGACAGCCTTGGCCTCTTCGGGGGCCTTGGTCAGCGTCTCAAGGTTCTGCGCGATGGCTTTCGGCGCCTTCATGACGGCGGCCGGATTGTCGCCAACGAGGCCCTGGAGGACCGCCGGGTCGCTGTACTGCTTGGCGTCGTCGGCCACGGCGGTGAGCTGGGCCGGAACCTCGCTGAGGGCGGCGACGGCGTTCTTCACGTTGTCGATGCCGGCGTTGAGCGCGTCAATCGCGGCCTTGACATTGTCCGGCACGCCGTCGGCGGCGGAGACCTTGGGCTTGCCGCCGTCCATGGCGAGCGTGAGCTTGCCAGCGGCCTTGGCCTTGAGGTCGGCGAGCGCGTCGGCGATCGGGGCGCCGGCGGTGAGGCCGAGGGCAGACGCGACGTTGGCCGTGAGGCCGTCAACTTCGGTGCGGACCTTGGAGATCGTGTCGAGCGGGGCCTTGGCCTTCGCGAACGTCTCGTCGATCTTCGCGATGCCCGTCTCTTTCATGGCGAGCGGGGCGGGTGCGGCCTGGGCCGACTTGTCCTTCTTGGCGAAGGCGGTCGTGGGAACGGACAGCGCGGACGCCGCGAGGGCGAGGGCGAACAACTTGCGCATGGAACCTCCAGCCGGGTGGCTCCCCGGGCGGCGGCGACTAGCGTGAGGCGGCGAGGGAGGCAACGCGGCGCGCCGTAAGTCCCGGTTTGGAGGTCAACGCGATATCCGGCCGCTCGGAGTGACGATGGCGGTCCAGGTTGGCAACCCGGTCTCCTTGCCTACAAATCCGAATGCGTTGATCTACGGAGCCAACGCTACCGAAGTGCTTCGGGGGCGGCCGTTCACGGACGTGCAGCGCATCTGCGCGCGAGCGCTGGACCGTTTCGGGCAGTCGTCGGGTTTGGTCGCCGAGGTCCTCTTTGGTTGGCGCATCGTCCAAGATCGGCGGAACGTCCGTTCCACCCAGGTGACCGCGTCTTTCGTCGTCGACGGTCCGGCCGGCGCCATCGAAATCGGCCTGATCGACGCCGTCATGGAAGCGAGTTCGATTCCGTGGACCCCGATGACCATCGAGCGCGTTCCGCGCAATGCCGTACACAGCCTGATCAGCCGCGGAGGGAGCGTCGAGCAGATTTGGGTTGAGGAGCAGGGCGAGCTTGTTGCTTCGCGCCTCGTTCTCCACCCCGATGACGTCGTTCGCATTCACCGGACGCGGCCGGATGTCGCTCGCGCTGATGCCTTTCTCCCTGGCGTGGGCCACGTCGTAGGTGTCGAGCGCGACCTCACCGAAGCCGATCTTGAGATCGCGCGCATGCGGCTTGCCTGGACGCTCGATCACGCGCGCCAGATCGTCGCCGCCGACGGCAAGATCGACGCGCAGGAGGCCCGATTTCTCGAGACGGTGTTCCCCGAAACCGTGCTCAACGAGATGCGTATCGGATCCGAGGCGGAGCGTGCGGCGGTCGCGGCGGTCGCGAAGGAACGGCTGCCGAACGTGCTCGGGTACCACGACAAGTTGGCGCTTGTCTCCCTGCTGTTCAGCTGTTCGTACAGCGACGGTCAGCTGGAGGCGAGCGAGATGAAGGTGGTCCGCGAGGCCGGCGCCGCGCTTGGTCTGTCGCGAGACGACGTCGTCGCGTGGCTGCGCCGCTACTGGTAGGAGCGAACATGGTCGGGACGGTGGAGCGGCCGCTCAAGGTGGCCGTGGTGGGGGCGGGACCCTCGGGCATCTTTGCTGCAGGCGCCTGCTTCGACGGCGGAACGGTGGCCCAGGTGGACGTGTTTGAGCGCCTCCCGACGCCCTACGGCCTCGTGCGCGGCGGCGTCGCGCCGGACCATCCCAAGATCAAGTCGGTGGCCCGAGCGTTGGAACGGACCCTCAAGGCGCCCGGCGTTCGCTTCTTCGGCCACGTCGCGCTCGGCAAGGACGTTTCGATCGACGAATTGCTGGCGGCCTACGACGCCGTCATCTTGGCCACGGGTGCCGAGGCGTCGGCGCGGCTGGGGATTCCTGGGGAAGATCTGAGCGGCAGTGTGGCGGCGACCGATTTCGTTGGCTGGTACAACGGACACCCCGACCACCGCCATCACGACATTCCGCTCCATGCCTCCCGCGCGGTCGTCGTGGGTGTTGGCAACGTCGCCGTCGACGTCGCGCGCATCCTCGCCTGCGACCCCGACCATCTTGCGGCCACGGACGTTGCGCCCCGAGCGTTGGACGCCTTGCGGAACAAGGGCATCCGCGAGGTGGTCGTGCTCGGGCGTCGAGGCCCGGCGCAGGCGACATTTGCGGCAGACGAGCTGCGTGAGTTGTCTCGCCTGCCGACGGTCGATGTCCGCGTCTGGCCGGGGGACGACGTCTTGGACCCGCTGTCGGAGATCTGGCTCGCGACCAAGGGCGACAAGTTCTCTCAGGCCAACGTGGCGTTCCTCCGGGAGCGGGCGGCGGCGGAGCCTTCAGTCGACGCGCGTTGCCGTGTCACCTTCCGTTTCCTCGCGTCCCCGGTCGAGGTGCGCGGCGAAAACGGAGCGGTGACTGGCGTCGTCATCGAGCACAACGAGATCGTCGGGGACCCCGAAGTTCGTTTGGATGCAAAGTCGACGGGTCGACGCGAGGTGGTCGAAGCCGGGCTCGTGCTCCGCGCCGTCGGCTACCGAGGAAACGCCGTTCCCGGCGTGCCCTACGACGCCAAACGCGGCACGATTCCCAATGACGCAGGGCGGGTGCTTGGCGCAGACGGACAGCCCATCCGCGGCCTCTACGTGGTCGGATGGGCCAAGCGAGGTCCCAACGGCCTGATCGGGACGAACAAGGCCGACTCCAAGGACACGGTGGCGGCGGTCAAGTCGGATTGGGTGGGTGCGCCCGACACCGAACGCCCGGAAGTCGCCTCGATCGTGGCGCGCCGGACGCGGGTGGTGGATTGGGCCGCCTGGGAACGGATCGATGCGGCCGAAGTTGCGGCGGGCGCGGCGTCTGGGCGAGTGCGCACCAAGTTCGACGACGTTGACGCGATGTTGGCGGCCGCGCTGGCGACCTGAGGCGGCGGCTCTCAGGCGGGGACGAACACGAGGCTCGCGCTGTTGATGCAGTACCGCACCCCCGTAGGCGGCGGGCCGTCGTCGAACACGTGGCCGAGGTGCCCATCGCAGCTGCGGCAGAGGACTTCGGTCCTGAGCATACCGTAGGATCGATCGAGCTCGGTGCGGACGGCTCCGTTCTGGTAGGCCTTGTAGAAGCTCGGCCATCCGCATCCGGCGTCGAATTTCGTATCGCTTACGAACAGGCGGCTGCCGCACCCAGCGCAGTGGTAGGAGCCTTCCTGGGTGTGATTCCAATAGGCCCCGCTGAAGGCCCGCTCCGTGGCCTTCTTGCGCAGGACGTCAAATTGGATGGGCGTGAGCTGGTTGCGCCAGCCGTCGTCGTCTTTGGGCAGGTCGGCCACCAGAGCCCCCCTTGGCTGACGGGCTAACCACGCTCATGAGATTGCGCGGATGGGCTGTCGCTATCGTCACGCTCGGTGCCGGCGTAGGATTCTTCTGGGCTCGGTCCGAGGTTGATTCCGCCGGAACTCCAAGGGGGTTGGGTGCGCGTCCGACGCCGCCCGCCTTGTCTCCGCCGCCCCTAGGACCGGACGCTTGGAGCGGCGACCTCAGCGCCGTGGCCTGGGACTGTCCCGGTCATGCCTTCGGTCCTGTCCTCGGTACGAACGGTCGCGTCGGGTGGGAGTGCGACCGGAGTGACGCCGGGCGTACCGACGGCTTTGTGGGCCGCATTGGGCCAGGTGGGGCCTCGCTCAATGTGGACGATTTGGCCCTCGACATGCGCCTCCCGGTCCCTGCGCAGCATGGGCCGATCGGTCGGGCGCTGGGCTTTCGGCCCGATGGTCGGTCCGACTGGCTGGTCTCAAGTCGCGGGCGGGCGACCCGTTGGGAGGTGTTGGCCCCAGACGCAACGGTCCCCGAACCGGCGTCGTCTTTGGACGCTGGGGACGTTGAGCAAGTCGTTTTTGGCGAACCGGTCCTTGCCCTGGTCGACGAGGGGAGTCGCACCACGGTTTGGCGGATCGACGACACGGAGGCCTCGCGGTTGGACCTCGACGTGACGCCACTGGCGCTGGCTTGGCTCCGGCCGGGAGAGCGCATTCTGGTGGTGACGTTGGACGCCACCGTTTCCTGCCCCCTTGCTGGCGGGCGGTGTGCACCCTGGGGTCCAGCTTCAGCTGCGGCGACCTGGACGCTGGACGGCGTGGTCCACGCGATCCGTCGCGGCGACGGTTGGGCGCTCGTCGTCGGGTCGTCCGATGCGCGCTGGACCCTGGACGGGCCCGTCGAGGTGCCTGACCACCGAACGTGGTCGTCGGCGGGTGGTTGGACCACCTGGACGCGGCCAAGCCCGGATGACGGCGTCATCGTAGGGCGGGTCGATGGAGGTGCGGTGGTGGAGCTGTCTCCGTTGGAGAACGGGCGCCCCCTCCTCGATCCACGCGAAGCGGCGTTGTCCGAGGACCTGCGCTGGATCGCGTTTACGGCACTGAGGGGTACGGATGACCCCCGTCGTCGCTTGTACGTCGCCCCTTTGGACGCCCATTTGACGCCGCCTCGACGGCTCTGAGGCCGTCTCGGATCCCGACCAGCAAGCCGTCGACTCCGGTGGCTGGGCGAAGCGCGTCGGTGAGGTGTTGCCGCCAGGCTCGCGCTCCCGGAAGGCCCGTGGTCACGTTGAGCAGCGCCCGCGCCGCCCTGTGCGGTTCGCCGGACGCCGCGCCCCAGGCCCCCATCATCTCGGCGAGATCCGCGAGCTTCGGAATTTCGTGGTGGTCCCCGTAAAGGTCGCTGTCGACGGCTGTGAACGAGAGCGGGCGGTCCCAGGCTGCGCGCCCAACCATCACGCCATCCACGTGGTTGAGGTGGGGCGTCGCCGCGGGCAGGTCGGCGATGCCGCCGTTGATCTCGAACGCGAGGTCGGGGCGGCGGGCGGCAAGCGCGTAGACGTCCGCGTAGCGCAGAGGTGGAATCGTCCGGTTCTCGGCCGGGGACAGGCCGCAAAGGATCGCCTTCCGGGCGTGGACGATGAACCGGTCGCAACCCGCGGCGGCGACGATGTCGACGAAGGCGAAGAGGTCCTCCACGGCGTCAAAGTCGTCGACGCCGATGCGATGTTTCACCGTCACGGGTACGGCGACCACGGCACGGAGGTGGGCCACGAGATCGGCAACGACGTGCGGTTCGCGCATGAGGATGGCGCCAAAGCGCCCCTGTTGAACCCGTTCTGACGGGCAACCGACGTTGAGGTTCACCTCGTCATAGCCCGCGTCGACTGCCATCCTGGACGCCAGGGCAAGGTCCTCGGCCTTGTCGCCTCCGAGTTGGATGGCAGTTGCGCCGGGGTCTTGGCCGTGTGCCAGGAATCGGCGGGCATCGCCGTGGACCAGCGCGCCCGCGTGAATCATCTCTGTCGTCAGGCGCGCGTGGCGCGACATGAGCCGGAAAAGCGTCCGGAAGTGCCGGTCCGTTCGCTCCATCATCGGAGCTACGGAGAAGCGGGGAGCGCAGCCACGGTGGCTGCGCGGAGTGCCCGTGCGCTCGGTCAGTTGCCGACCTTCTCTTCCATCTTGCGCTTGAAGCCCTGGCTCATGTCCTGCTCGAGGATCTTGAACTCGACGCGGCGGTTCGGCCCCTTGCCGTCGGGCGTGTCAGTCGGGGCGATGGGAGTGGTCTCGCCGAAGCCCTTCGCGGTCAGGCGCGCGGCATCGATTCCCTTGTCGGTCAGGTACTTCACAACGGCCTCGACGCGGGCCTGGCTGAGCTTGAGGTTCGCGTCGTCCATTCCATCCGAGTCCGTGTGGCCTTCGACGGAGACCTTCTTGACTCCCGGGTACTTGACGAGAACCTTGACGATGTCGTCGAGGAGCGAGAACGACTTCTTGTCGATGACCGACTTGCCGGAAGCGAAGTTGATCTTCTCGGTGATGACCAGCGCGTTCTCCTCGAAGTAGACGCGCGACGGGCAACCGTCGGACTTCATCGGGTCGATCTTGGCGGCGGCCGGCTCGGTCGGGCACGCGTCGCGGTGATCGGGGACCCGGTCGGCGTCGCCGTCGGGGCAGCCGAAGGACGTACGAGGGCCGGGCTCGGTCTCGCACTCGTCGACCGAGTCGACGAGGCCGTCGTCGTCCTGGTCGGGGCAACCTTCGGTCTTGATGGAACCCTTGACGACGGGGCAGCGGTCATCGGCGTCGAGAACGCCGTCCTCGTCGTTGTCCGGCTCAGGCTTGCCGTCTTCGTCGGAGAAACCGTCTTTGTCCTCGGGATCGTTCGGCGCCATGTCGGCGGCGTCGAGGACGCCGTCCTTGTCATTGTCGGCCTCGGGGCAGCCATCGACGTCTTCGAATTGGTCGAAGTCTTCAGCGACGTCGATACAGCTGTCGACCTCGTCGTCGATGCCGTCGTCGTCCGCATCCTTGTCGCCACCCAGTTCGACCATGATGCCCGCCGTCCATTCCCAGTTGAGGAAGGCGTCGCCGTGGTTGAGGAAGTTCTCCGTGCCAAGGCTCAACAGGCAGCGAAGGTCGGTGCGCAGCCCGATCGGGCCGACGGGCACGAGGAGGCCGGGGCCAAAGGCTCCGAGGAAATCCACGTCGAGGTTCTCGCCCGTGGGCAGGTCGAGGGCGCCGCCGTCGTCCACAGACTTCCCGATGACGCCGATGCCCATGCCGAGCAACAGGTTGACCGGGCTGTCCTTGGCCGGGATGAGGTCGCCTTCCTTGTTCCGGTGCTCCTTGACCTCGGTGACGACGCGCCCGAGCAGGCCAATGCGGGGCGTGAAGGCCGTCTCGTTGAAGGGCTCCGGGGCGGCGAGCTGAGTCTTGCCGATCTGGAAGCCAAGATCCGCCTCGATCGCGAGGTTCTCGTCGATGAAGTAGCCGATACGCGGGACGACGGTGGGACCGGTGCCAAGGACTTCGAGGCCGTCTGCGAAGAACACGCCGCCGGCGAGGCCGAATTCGAAGTGACGCTCGTTTCCAGCGTACGCCGTGGTCGGAAGCATCGCGAGCAGGGCGAGAACGGGAAGGGACTTCATCGGGATGCTCCTCAGTCGAAGCGGGGTTGCGCCAGATAGCCCAGCCCGGGCGACCACACCAGCCAGTGGCGCTGGCGGGGTGGGCGTTCACCCCTTGCGTTGGCGAGGGGGAGGGGGCATCATGTGTGCCTTGGGGGCGGGATGGTAGCCATTTGGCTTTGGGCGGGTTGCAATCCAGAGATTGAGCCTGAGCCTTTGGGCGAGGAGACCACGCCATTTGAGGGTGACGCCGCGGGCGAGTGCTCCAACGGCGCAGATGACGACCAGAACGGGTACTTCGACTGTGACGACATCGGATGCTGGAACAGCCCGGATTGCGACACCACCGAACCCACGGTTCCACCACCTGCGGGCACCACCCCTTCACCGCCCCCGGTGACCACGCCGCCTCCGCCGTCGACGACCAACGATTGCAACGACGCGGAGCCACCTCTCATCTGCGACCTCAGGACTGTGTCGCTGACCTACTACGTGTACTTCGACTACCACTTGTTGCTCACGCCCTGCCTCGTCGCGCTTCAGGGCGACGGCGTGTTCGAGTCGTCGGACGGCCGGTGGAGCGTGCATCTCGGCACGTGGGGCTTCAACGAGGCCCTGACCTCTTGCAACGCGGAGAAAGACGCGTTCCAGACCTGGGCGGGGTCGGCGTACCATTCGTTCTACTTCAGCGACGACGGCGACTTCTTGTATGACTGGTATTCGCACCGCGACATCGACGATGCTGACGAAGAGGGGGATCCCGTATTCTACATCACTGAAATGGACGTGCCCTTCGATGCCAGCCTAGACGCCCCAGTCGCCGTTTGGGAGTACGAGGAGCCGCTGCCGGGGGGCTACACGTTCGTGGGTGACCTGATCCACCAATTCACCGTGACGTTCGGCCACTGAGGGGGCGGCCGGGCGCGGGTTAGCGGCGGCCCTGGAGGCCCCGATGGCCCTGTTTCAAGATGTGTCCTCGGCGTTGACGGTCGCGATGAAGGCCCGCGACGCCGCGCGCGTCACCGCGCTCAGGAACATTCGCGCCGGCTTCATCGAGGCGCAGAAGGTGGACAACGCGGCGGGGGTTTCTGACGAGCGGTGCATCGAGGTGCTCCGGCGACTCGCCAAGATGCGGCAAGAGAGCATCGAGGCCTTCGACGCCGGTGGGCGCGCCGAGATGGCGGCTGCCGAGCGAGCGGAGTTGGCGGTGATCGCCTCCTTCTTGCCCGCGCAGGCCTCCGAGGCCCAGACGGAAGTGTGGGCCAAAGCCGCGATTACCGAAACCGGTGCTGCCTCCGCGCGCGACATGGGCAAGGTGATGGGCGCGCTGAGCAAGGCCCACAAGGACGCGCTCGACATGAAGGTTGCCCGGGCAGTCGTCGAGCGCCTGCTCGCGGGCTGACGGGTTAGCGGCGGCGCGCTGGGGAGGCGGCGTGCTCGCGCTGTGGCTTGTCGCGTGCGGGATTCCCGAAGAGGACTACTCGACGCGTCGCGGCGTCGCGGAGTGCCAGCGCATCGAGCGCTGCACCACCGGCGAGTTCCTCTCGGTCTACGATGACTTCGATCATTGTGTCGACCGGTTGGGAGACAACCTCGATGCGACGATCGAAGCCCTTTACCAAGGGTGCACTTACGACGGTCGCGAGGCGTCTCGGTGCGTCTCCCGCATTTCTTCGATGAGTTGCGAGGATTACGCCGAAGGTCAGGCCAACTTGGCCTGCGACATCGTTTACGTCTGCCTCAGTCAGGAAACGGGCGCATGATCCTGCTCCTCGCCGCGTGTTTTGGCACCTCCTACGACGAGGAGGACATCTCGGCTGCGCTCGCCGACGCGTTTTGTACCCGGCAGAAGGACTGTGCTCGGGGCACCTATGAAGCCATTTACTTCGGGGATGCGGACTGCCGGCGCCAGAACGGCGTGTCGTATGACGCGCTCGTTGAGGGTTTCGGCGCGTGCGACTACCACATCGACGAGGCCGAAGAGGCGGTAGACCGGCTCTACGATCTGGATTGCGGCGCGTTCTTCGACGGCGCCTACATCGCCGACTACTCGGAGATCTGGACAGGCTGCGTTGGCGGCGGCGGTGGCGGCGGCCCCACCGCTTCGGGAGCGACGGGAACATGATGATGTGGCTCGCCTTGGCCTGCGCTCGCACCCGCGTGGAAGGCGCCATCGCGGGCGAGGTCCCGCCGGTGAGCTCGTCGATGTTCTACGTCGAGGAGGCCCCTGAGGGCGACCGCATCACGGTGCTCCTGTCGAGCGAGCCCAACGCGTGCCGCCTCTACGAGTACTACTTGGCTGTCTACGCCGATTCGCCCACGTGGCGAGGCCACAGCATCGCGTGGCAGAAGGCGTTTCCGGCTACCTTTTGGGAGCTGACGGCGACGATCGTCGTCGAGGATTCGGCGCTCCCTGTCGAAGACCTTGCCGTTGGCGCCGTGGCGTGGAACGCCTCGCCTGAAGCGGGCCAATCGACGGGCTCCATCGTCCACTTTCTCGACCATCCCGACCCGAATGACCCGGCGGTCACGGGCTACGCGGTCGGCTGGTCGACCGACGGCGGAGAGGTGCGCGTGGACCGATACGACGGCCTGGACCGGTTCGTGGGCGAGTTCACGACTGTGGCCGTCGATCCCGAGGACGGCACGCCGCGCGGCGACCTGACAATGTTCTTCGACGCCACGATCTGCCCGAACATCGCGGCCTTCGGCCTTCCTTGAATCCGATCCGGGCGCTTGCCCGGGTGATGGTGGCCCACGTGCTACGGGCCCTGTTGCCGCCGCCGCCAAACGGGCCGACGGTGGACTTCCGCGGCGCGGCTGGCCGGCTGTTGGCCGAGGTCAGCCCGTTGATGTGGCTGGGCCTGGTCGGGTCGAGCTTGGGCTTTGTCCTGTCGCCGGTGACGACCATCGGGTGGCCGTTGCCATCGTTCTGGTTGCCCGCCGAAGCGCTCGATCGACACGCCGACCGGTTCAGCCACCACCCTGTCTATTTGCTGCGGGCGGGCAGCACGCTGCTCAAGATGTGCGCAGCCTTTGCGTGGGGCGAATTGCCCGCCGTTCGACAAGGTTGGGGTGTTTCGACGGATGTGGCCGATCCGCGCACTTGGCGCCCATGAGCCACATCGCATTCACGGATGAGGGGGTCGTCGACGAGGTCGATCACGTGGTCGTCGGGAGTGGTGCAGGGGGCGCGAATGCGGCGCTCGTTTTGGCGCGCGCCGGCCGTTCCGTCGCCCTGGTGGAGACCGGCGCGTGGCGGGACCCTCACGACTACCCGAAAAGCGCATGGGGTGGCATGCGGGACCTCATGCCTCGGACGGGTGCGTCGATGCTCGTCGGGCGCGCCGCTTGGCCCATCGTCCAAGGTGAAGCCGTTGGAGGAAGCACCGTCATCAACTCAGCCATTCGGGTGCGGCCGCCGTCCGACGTTTTTGCGAACTGGTCACGGCAGTTTGGCCTGCCGGGCGAGCGGCTCGAGCGCGAGGTTGCGGACGCGCTGGATGCGGTCGACGCCGAGCTCGGTTGGGAGGAGACGCCCGACGCCGCCCTTGGCCGACACAACGAACTCGCACTTCGAGGTGCGGGCGCGCTCGGATACGCGAGCCATCGAACGGACCGCTACACGCGCGGGTGCTCGGGCTGCGGCAATTGCCTCAACGGCTGCCGCGACGACGCCAAACGCAGTTTGCAGCGGAACCTCATTCCGGAGGTGCTCGCGCGCGGAGGTCGGGTGCTCAGCTGCGCTCCGGCCGATCGAGTTCTCTTCGAAGGCCAGCGCGCCGTCGGCGTTTCTGGGCACTTTCGCCATCCCGCGGACCGGCGGCGGGGCGGGGCGTGGCGATTGCGGGCTCGGCGTGGTGTTGTGGTCGCCGCCAGCGTGACGGGAACCGCACCGCTCTTGCATCGCTCAGGGTACCGCCACCCGGCGCTTGGCGCCGGCTTCCGTTCGCACCCGGGCACCGGCGTTCACGGATGGTACGATGAGGTCGTGGACATGGGGCGAGGCGCCACCCAGGGCTGGTCCAGCATGGCGTTCCGAGATGAGCCCGGCTTCAAACTCGAGAGTCTCTCCTTGCCTCCCGAGCTCGTGATCGGGCGCCTCGCAGGGGGAGGCCGGACGCTCGTCCAGCGGATGGACGACATCCGCCACCTGGCGATGTGGGTACTCGCTGTTCGTGCGGAATCGGTCGGGCGGGTGTCGACGTGGTTGGGCCAAGGCGTCGTGCACTACGACCTCAACGCGGCCGACATGGTCCGCCTCCGCACGGGAATGACGACGTTGGCGCGCACCCACTTCGCGGCAGGCGCTCGATGGGTCGTGCCTGGCATCGCGGGCCTGCCTTACCGAATTGCGCCGGATGAAATCGGACTCATGGAGAACGCGCCCCTCGACCCGCGCGCCTACGTCGTCATTTTGAGCCACCTCTTCGGCGGCGCCACGATGGGTTCGGATCCAGCGACGTCGGTCTGTGACGCGCGCGGTGCGGTGCGAGGGGCCCAGGGCCTCTGGGTGGCGGACGCCAGCCTGATTCCCAACGTCCTGGGCGTGAATCCGCAGGCGACGATCATGGGGCTCGCCCGCGTGGTTGGCGCCGCCGCGGCCGCCTGATCAGGCCCGTTCGGCGCAGCGAACGACGCGGAGGCGGGCGCGCAAACCCCAGTGACGCTTCTCGATGAACCAGGGATCAAAGCCGTCGAGTTGGAGTTGCTTTCGGAGTCGGTAGACAAGGACGTGCAGGTTGTTCGCGTCGCGTCCGGATGCGCCCCAGATGGCGCTGGCGACGTCAGCATCGCTGATCCAGCCCTCTTCACTGTCGGTGCGTCCCTGCTCCCGGTCCTTTTGGAGCTGCTGAGCCAGGCTCAGTAGCAACACGCCGCGGTTGCCTGTGTAAAGGACGTCCAGCCCTCGCGTAGGGTCGGTCAGTCGGGCCTGCGGTCCCGTCGGTCCGTCTTGGGCGGCGTCGCATTCGTAGGGGTAGGCTGCGTGGGAGAACTCGACGGTGGGCGCCTGTTCGGCCGACGTCGCCACCACGCGCAGCGGGTGTCCCGCGACGGAAAATGGCGTGCCTGGCGCGACGATGAACTCGGCGTCGTCGGTGCCAACGCAAATCTCGTTTTCGCCGGTCACCGACAGGGTGGCGGCGCGCGCTGGCCCCTCGGCAAGGCGGAGGTCGCAGCTGGGGTCAGAACCGATCGTGAATCGTTCGCCGCGGATGAGCCAACGGACATGGGTGGCCGTGTCCTCGAGGTGCATGACCACCGGCGCGGGCGTGGACGGGGCGGCCGTCAACACGACTTCGACGCGTGCGCCGAACCTGACGGCGGCGTCGACTGGGACGGGAATCGGCTGCCGAAGGCGCTCGCCGCCGAGCCAGGTGCCGTTGCGGCTCCCGAGGTCGCGGACCATCGCCGAGGAACCCTCGATGTAGAACTCGGCGTGGTGCCAGGAAACGGTGTCGTCGTCGATCACGATGTCGTTGGCTGGCCCGCGCCCGACGCGTACCGGCGACTGTTGGAGGCGGACGGCAGGACCCGGGCCCGTGGCATGCCGCACCCGGACTTCGAATGTGGCCAACTTGCCTCCCGTCAAGGAGCCCTGACAAACACGAAGTCGTGCGTCGCGCCCCCCTGTCGTGCCGTGTACCGCCCTTCGAGGGTGACGGCACCAGGCGTCAGACGGGCGACAGAGTCGCCCGCCATGGGAAAGGAGCCGAGGTCGTGCAACCTGAGAATGCGCTTCTGGCCGTCCCATTCGCCCGTGGCGGCCACGACGACTTCGGCGTCATCCGCAAGCGCGAGGTGCAACTCCCCTTGGAGATTCCCGTCGTCGTCGAGCCGAAGTTCGAGTGTGGCGCCGTGGTCGTTCCAACGTCCTCGCCAAGTTCCAAGGACCGCCGTCACTTCGGTCCGTTCTTCGATGGGCTCGTCGGCCCCCGGAGCCGGCGAAGGGAGGGCGACGCGAATCGCGCGAAGGCCGCCGATCGCGAGCCCCGCGGCGACGAGCACGACGGCGAGGGCAACGGCCAGAGGCCGTAGTCCGCGACTTGGCGACGGGGTGGCCGCTTCGTCGTCAGGCGGCGGAACGATGGGTTCGGCGTCGGCCACGGACGTGGTTCGATTCTCGACAAGCTCGCGGGTGGGCTCTCGGAACGCTGGCGTTGGGGTGGCCCCTTGGTCGCGGCGCGGCAGGGGCTCGTGGCCAAGGCGTTCGGCCACCTCCCCGAGGGCGCGCGCAAAGGCGGAGGCCGAGGCGTGGCGCGACGTGGCGATGGCGCTCGTCGCCTTTCGGAGGATGGCGACGAGCGGGTCGGCGAGGCCGTCCCAGCGAGGGCTGTTGCGGCCCGCCATGAACAGGTCGGTGGGCATCACGCCGGTGAGCAGATGGTAGAGCGTAGCGGCCGCCGCGTAGACGTCGGCCGTTGGCCCCACCGAGCGCGCGTCCAGCCGTTGCTCGGGGGCCATATAGGCCCACGATCCCAGCGCGACGCCGGTGCGCGTGCGCCGACAGTCGTCTTCGGCGATGGCGATGCCAAAATCAGCGAGCCGGGTGACTCCACCGACCACCAAGACGTTCGCCGGTTTGACGTCGCGGTGGATGACGCCTGCCTCGTGGGCTGCACTCAACGCCGCCAAGATCTCCTGCGCGTACCGAACGGCCAAACGGGGCGGGAGCGGGCCTTCCCTGTCCAACATGTCCGCGAGGCTGCCACCTTCGGCGAACTCCGTGGCAATCCAGTCGATCTCCTCGTCGCCGCCGACGTCAAGGATGCGGAGGACGTGGGGGTGGTCCAGTTGTTTGAGGATGCGTCCCTCGGTTTCGAGACGCCGACGGAGCGTCGTTCGTGTGGCCGGATCGGCCACACGGAGCATCTTGACGGCGACCACGGCGCCTGACGGCACGTGGCGTGCCCGCCACACCGTCGCGCTACCTCCGGCACCGATCTCCGCTTCGAGCTCGAAGCGTCCGCCGATCAGGTCCCCGGATTGCATCGCGATCTCCTACCGCGTCGGCTCGACTTCCGCGCTCAACGATGTAGGATCTCGTCGGAGGGGTGGCCTGCCGTCGAACCGGGAACGGTATGAGGGTCCAACGGTGCGGGACGACGCCGCTCGCGTGGACGTCGGTGCAAGTCCTAGGGACGCCGCGACGCACGAGTCGTCCATTCCTGGCCCTGGTCGGCAGTGGGAACCCACCAAGCCGTTGCCCGTTGCGTTGAAGGACCCGATGCGGGCGGCCTTGTTGAAGAATCGGCCGCCGGAGGCCACCGAATTGGCCCCGGTCCGGAGGTCGCGCTTGGGTCTCGCCATGGCAGCGATGGCCTTGTTGGTTCTGCTTGGTGCCGTGGGCGTAGCCCTCTGGCTACCGCAATGGTTGGGCGGATGAGCCGGGTCACCGACCTGCCGACAGCGCCGATGGTCCGATTCGTCGGCGGCAGTCGCGGGGCCCTTGCGCGGCGAATTGCGTCCGATTTGGGCGACCGAATCCAGGTCGATTCGGTGCCGACCGACGCGTTCGACGGCACGCCCGTTCTCGTCGTCCTGCTGGGCCCCGAACTCGTCGCAGAGGGGATCCTCTTTGCAGATGGCGTCGCTGCTGCGGTGGCCAGGCATCGGATGGGGACGGGACGTGTCGTGCTCGTACGTGCCGGCGACGCCAACTGGGCAGCGACGGCGCTGGCGGACCTTCCCGTCGTGCCGGAGGGAGAGGGGTCCGACGAGGACGAGATCGTCGATGCAGCGGTTGGCGCGGTGACCGTGGCCGTCGAAGGTCTTGGGCGGCCCGGCCCGGTTGGGCGGCCGCCTGAGGGGCTCCCGCCGGTGCCGTCCTACTCCGACGACGCCAGCAGGCGCGCGGGAGAACGCCTCGACGCACTGTGGACGCTGGCGGCAAGCGACCCTTCCCCTGGCATCCGCGCTTCGATCGAGGCGACGCGGGCGCTGCTGCGCAAGGGTGCGCGACCGCGTCCCGGCGAGACCTTCGGCCAGGGTCGTTTTCGCTTGCTTCGGGCGCTTGCGAGCACGGCGGCCGAGGACGTCTGGCGGGCATGGGATCGGAGCGAACGCCGGGTCGTGACGGTACGGGTGCACCTGGAACCGTGGACGCACGACCCGCGCGACGTGGACCAGTTTCTCGCTGCCGCGCGGCGACTGGGTGCGGTGGAACAAGCGGGCGTCGCACGCTTCTTGGGTGCGGATGGGGCCTCAGATGGCTTCGTTTGGCAGGCCGTGGAGCACCTGCCAGGCGGGGTCCTGCGCGAGCGCAGCCAAGTCAGGGCCGAGGTATTTCAGGCCGTCCTGGACGCTGCCGGGGTCCTCGCTGGCTTGCATGGGTCGGGGATCTGCCATGGTGCGATCGGCCCGGACACCATCGGGTTCGACGCGGCAGGCAACGTCCGACTGACGGGCTTTCAGTTGGCCGTCAACGGTCGGTCCCAAGACCCCTTGGACGCCCCCGAAAGGCAACATGGGCGTCCCCCGTCCCCGCAAGCCGACGTCCACGGTTTGGCGATGTGCCTCATCGCCCTGTTGCACAATGGCGAATTGCCGCTGTGGGCGATGCGGAGCCTCGAGCGGCTCGTCGGCAACCTTTCAATCGGTGATCGGCTCCGGCGAAGTCTGCTCGCTGCGACCGATTGGGATCCGGAGAAGCGCCCATCGGTGGTGGAATTCGCGGACGAGGTCGCGTCAGACCCCGATCTCGTTGGCGATCTCGTAGCGCATGCGTTGACGACGGGGCGGGCCCAATCCGCCATCGGGCACCTCGAGCGGCTACTCGTGCTGCGGCCGACGGTTGCGCTCGACTTGAGGACTCAGCTCGCGGACCTCTACTTGAGTGTCGACGACGCAGCCGCAGCGGAACGCCACCTCGTCGCCTCCCTGCGGCTGGCCGACGAGCCCGGGCCGGTTTTGGCCCGGCTTCGGGCGGTTGCCGGGCGCACAGGCGACCACGCTGGCCTCGTCGACCTCCTTCGGCGGGCGGTCCGGCAAGCGGATGGCTCCCATCGCAGCTCGCTGATTCGTGCCGAGCTCGCCCGTGTCCATCAGCAGGTGCTTGGCCGACCGGAGTTGGCCGCGGAACTGTGGATGGCGGTGCTCGAGGAACACCGCCTGCCCAGCCTGGGTGCGGAAGCGATGGCTGCGCTCGTGGATCACGCGGCAACCACCCGAGACGTTGGCCTGCTTGAGCGCCACGCGGCCCCGTTGCTTGCGACCTCCCCCGATCGGCCGAGGGACGCGCTCCGGCTGGCGCTCGCCTGGGAGGCCGTGGGCCAGTTGGATCGGTCGTTGGACTGTTGGGTGGAGGTCGCTGCCACCGCCCCGTTGTCGCCGGAGCATCAGGCCCGCGTCGACGACATGCGCGTGCGCAGCGGGCATTGGCGTGACGTCGTTGGCAGCCTGATGGCGCGAACGGACGCTCCAGACGCGGGGCGCCAGCTTCGCCGTGCGGCCCGCCTCGCGGCGGACGTGGGCGATCGACCCTTGTGGGCCGAGGTCGTGTCGCGCTGGATCGAGGTCAGCCCCGAAGATCCAGACGCGTTGCGTGCCGCCGCGGACGTGGCCGACGGCGGAGGGCGGGTCGCTGACGCGGTTGCCTTGCGCGAACGTCTCGTGCCTCGGGTCACGGACGACGTTCAGGCGGCCAACGATCGGCTGCGGCTTGCGCAAGGCCTTGCCGCGCTTGGGCGTGCGGAAGCGGCTCTGGTGCATCTTGAGCGCTCTGACGTGTTGCTGCGTCCAGGGGCGGTGGCCCTCGCGGTTCGTCTGGCCATGGCGCTAGGGCGGACCGCGGAGGCCATGGCTTGGGCGGCCCGCTGGGCTGCGGAAGCGGCGGCGGGTCCCGAGGAGGGACGGGCCTGCCGGATGCTCGGCGAGGCGAGCTGGATGGGCGCTGACCTGCGGGCTGCGGGCGATGCCTGGCGGCGTGCGCTGGACGTCGATTTCGACGACGCTCAAGCGGCGTGGGGCCTCGCACGCGTCGCGATGGGGACGGCCGACGGCGTTCATCCGGGCTGGGTCGATTCCCGCGAACGCTTGGCGCGGTGGCTCAGCGCGGTCGTCCGGCGCGACCACCTCGACGCCTGGGTGCGCCATAGCCGGTGGGGCCGGGCGGTTTCGGACGCCGACCGCGGCTTGCTGCGGCTGGCTTCCGCGGCGGCAGAGCTCGTCTTGGCGTCGGGCCAATGGACGGCCCTTGTCGACGGCACCGTCGAGCGCGGTCTCGACACCGAGGCGTGGCTGCGGGAGGCCGACCCAGCGGGATCGAAGGTGGATCCTGATATGGCGTCGTTGCTGAGCACCGGGCCCCTCGATGACTTGCTCGGTGCCATCGACCCCGACCGGGCGCGGGAGGCGACCGGTCAGGCCGTCCGCCGGCCCATTGTCGCCCTGGTGGCCGACGGCGCGGTTCGCGCTGCCTTGTTCGCGGACGTCGACGCGCTCGTGTTGGGTGCCGGGACGGGCGAAGTGCGCGTGAGCGACCACGACTCGTTGGAACACGGTCACGTCCGGCTCTGGCGGCGAGGGGAATTCGCCTACCTGAGCGCGTTGAAGGGCACGTTCACGGTGGGCGGCCGTTCGGCGTCGGAGTGGCGACTCGTCGCTGGGGACGAGGTCGCCATTGCGACGACTACATTCTCCGTAGCGACGTATGCGACGGAGGACGACCTTCCCCCTTTCGAGGTGTTGTCTGGCGTCTGGAAGCGCGCCGTCCTCCCGCCGCCGCCGAGTGCGCCGCCCGCCTTGGGCAGCGTTTCGTTGGAGGCCGATGTCGAGGTGCGCTCGGGACCGCAGCGCGGAAGGCGGGTTGCGGTGGGTGAGCCCTTGCGCGTCGGGTCGGCCGAGGGTGTGGAACTGCGGCTGCTGTCCGACGACGAGCTCGATCCCGTGCACTTTGTCGTTCGACGGCGCGAACAGGGATTCTCCGTCAGCGTCGCAAGCCCGCGGGGACTGCTCGTCAACGGGCGCAACGTGCGCGGCGAATGCGAACTCGTGGGCGGTGAGACCTTGATGGCGGGTCGCACCTTGTTCGGGTTCCGCCTCCGGGCCGGAGCCTCCGGCTAGAAGGGCCCGCCGTCGGCGCGGGTGCCTGGCGACAGCGCATCGACACCGACGAGCAGGTGCGGAACGAACGGTCCGGCCAGCTCAGGGCTACGCACGAGGCTCTGGTCGTCGTCGGCTTCGGAACCGTAGGTCACGGCGTCGATCGGTAGACCTCCGGCATCGGCCAGGGTCACGGTGTCGCCCGTATTGTTCAGACCGAGCGAGCCGGCCACCTCGGCCCACGAGCCCGCTGGGAGGGCGCCGCACCACGGATCGAGCGCGCCGCCGCCGAAGGCGGGGGCGCCACCGCCAAACACGATCACGGAGGCGCCTGGGTCGAGGACGAGTGCGCCAAAGGTATGGCGGATCAGCGTGCTGTCCGAAAGCGTCAGCCCCGACAGGTCGATGGCCGCTGCCGTCGGATTGACGACTTCCACGAATTCGTCCTGCGTGGTGGAGGCCACGCCGTCGCAGTTGGCATCCCAGGGGCCAGGGTCGGCCAACACCTCGTTGATGACGAGGTGATCGGGCGCCGCAGGCGGAGCCGGGTGGGAGAAGCTCGAGCCATCTACGCGGGCGCCTGGCGACCAGGCCAGGTCGGACACGGTGTCGTGGGCGACGATGGCCGGCCCCGCACCGTCGGGGTCCAGCACGCGGCTGGTCGGGGCGTCGCCTTCGGCACCCCAGGCGAAGATGGCTTCGTCCTCAGGCCCAATGAGCGCGACTTCGTCGCCCGTCGGATCCATCGCGAGCAAGGGCATCACGTCGATGTGGACCTCCGGTCCAAAAGCGAAGCACCAAGGGTTGGAGCCGGATCCGTCGAACGTAGGACTGCCGCCACCGAAGGCGAGCCAAACGTCGCCAGGCAGCAGCAGCGTGCCGTCGGGAATCACGCCTACCATCCCAGCGTCGGTCCAGAAGGCCCAATTGGACAGGTCGAGGTTGCCAGCGCCGGTGTTGACGACTTCGATGAACGCGTCGTCGGCCATGTCGACGGTGCCGTCACAGTTGACGTCAGCGTCGGGTGACAGCGGGAGCACCTCGTTGATCGTCGCCACGCCGGGGGCCGCCGGATCCCAAATGGGGCTGCCGTCGATTCGGGTGCCAGGCGACATCGGACTTGCGGCGAGCCCGTCGTGTTCGGCGTTGTCGGGACCACCAAGCTCCGGGAGGGCGACGACGCTGGCGTCGTGGCTGGCTTCGGCCCCATAGGTGCGGACCGCAATCTCGGTGCCGTCCGTGTCGGTAAGGGTCATCGTGTCGGCCGTGTTGGTGAGGCCGAGGTTTCCGGTAGAGGCGGTCTGAAGGAGGACCAGACCCGCAAGGTCGACACACCAGGCGCCGGGGCCGGGGCCGTCGAAGGTGGGGGCGCCACCACCGAAGACGACGACGGCCTGGCCGGGTGCGAGCACGGTCCCGTCGGGGAAGGTGTGGCGGATGGCCACGGCCTCGTCACCGAATGTGGTTCCGCTGATGTCGATGGTCTTGCGACCGAGATTCACGAACTCGACGAACTCATCGTCCGTCGTGCTGATCAGGCCGTCGCAGTTGGCATCGCCGTCCAGCGCCGAGGGGTCGGCCAACCACTCGTTGAAGGCCAGGGCGCCAGAGGGTCCGTCGGCCACGCGAACATACGGTTCGGCGTCCGTGTCCTCGGGAAGATCGGTGTCTTCCGGAAGGTCGGTGTCCTCGGGAAGGTCGGTGTCCTCGGGAAGGTCGGTGTCTTCGGGCGGTTCGGGGTCCTCCGGCGGAGCGGGAAGGTCAAGCGGACTGCCTTCGCGCCGGGTTCCTGGTGAAAAGGGGCGTGCCGCGACGTCGTCGTGCTTCACCCAGGCCTCGCCGGTCAGCTCCGGGTCGCGTACGAGGCTGGTGTCCGCGCCCGCTTCGGCGCCGAACGTGAACGTGTCGAGCGTCGCACCCAAGGGTCCGACGAGGGTGGCGCTGTCGCCAGAGTTGGACAGGGCGAGTGTGCCCGTCGAGGCGGCGAGCGCTTCGACATTGGCTGGCAACGGAAGGCACCAGTCGAGGTCGACGGTTCCATCGAATGTCGGCGTGCCGCCGCCGAACACGACCATCGTTGCGCCTGGCGCGAGCTGGGTGGCAGGCGCAAAGGTGTGGCGCACGAAGGATCCGTCGGACAGCGTAGCGCCGCCAAGTTCGACAGGGATCGTCCCGGCGTTGACGATCTCCACGAACTCGTCGTCGATGCCGTCCGCGACGCCGTCGCAGTTCGCGTCGCCAGCACCGGGGTCGGCAAGGACCTCGTTGATGACGAGATCGAGGCCTGGGTCCCCCGTGTCGTTGCCAGCGGGCGCGTCCGGACCGGTGTCTTCAAAGGGGCCGGTGTCGTCGGGCGCTTCGTAGCCGAGGTCCTCGCCAGTTGCGCGACGGCCAGGCGAGACGGGACCGATGGCGCCCGCAAGCAGATCGTGCTGGGTGAACGGGCCGTCCGTGCCCTCTGGCGTGCGGACGATGGCGGCGGCGTTGTCGGCCTCCCCTCCGTAGGTGTGGCTGAGGAGGACGGTTCCGGTCGCGGACGTGAGGACGACGTCGTCCCCGGAGTTGTTGAGGCCAAGCTGGCCCCCTGTGGCGACCTGGACGTCGACGCCAGGCGGCAGGGCCGCGCACCACGCGTCGGGCGCGGTCCCATCGAATGTGGGGGTTCCACCCCCGAAGACGACGAGCACGTCGCCTGGCATCAGGCGCGTCGGGACCGGGAAGGTGTGGCGTACCCCAAACCCATCGGAGATCGTCGCGCCTCCGAGCAGGACGGCGTCCGTGCCCTGGTTGACGAACTCCAGGTACTCATCGTCGAAGCTGTTGATCGCCTGGTCGCAATTCGCGTCGCTGACGGCGTCCGCGTGGATTTCGTTGAGCAGCAGGCCAACGAAGGGAGGGGGCGGTTCGCCGCCCGGATCTGGCGGCTCGATCACCGGCACGAAGAGGCCCCCATCGGCCGCGGACCCCGGCGATTGGGCGCCGATCGCACCTAGCAACGTGGTGTGTTCGACCCACGGCCCGTCGCTGGCTTGCGGGTTGCGCGTCAGGCTTTCGTCGGCGGTTCCGCCACTCCAGCCGACGGTGTCGACGACGACGCCTGCGGAGGAGCTCAGCGTGACCGTGTCGGCGGTATTCGTCAGGCCGAGGCTTCCGCTGTCGGCGACGACAAAGGTGGCCGTGGCGTGGGGGCCACACCAAGCGCCGGTGCCGCTGCCGTCGAATGTGGGGCTCCCCCCGCCAAAGACCACGATGGCGGCGCTCGGGGCCAAGGTGGTGCCCGGCGCAAACGTATGCCGCACCTGGCTGTCGTCGGACAACGTCGCGCCCGAGAGGTCAATCACGCCGGCCGTGGGGTTGATGATCTCGACGAACTCGTCGGCAGAGGTGTCGGGCGTGCCGTCACAATTCGCGTCGTCAAGCGGGTCGAACAGCACCTCATGCAAGAGCGCGCCCGTCGGATCGGCGGGCGGTGCGGGCGGTTCCGGAAGCTCGTCCAGGCGGCCTCCGTCGGCGCGACGCCCCGGCGACCAGGGCCCTGTGCTGTTCTCTGCGTCGAGGTGGGCGCCAAGGTCCGCGTCCGTGAGCTCCGGCTGACGAACCCTGGACTGGTCGTTTCCGGCCTCGGGTCCCCAGGCGACGTCGTCGAGAACGGTGCCCGCGGGGCCTGTGAGGACGGCGGCGTCGCCGTCGTTTGTGAATCCGAGCTGGCCGGTGGAGGCCACGTCGAACGTGACGGGGCTGTCGGGGGCGGCACACCAAGGGCTGGCGCCTGAGCCGTCGAAGGTGGGCGTACCTTCCCCGAAGACGACGACGGCCTCGCCCGGAGCGAGCGTGAAACCGGTCGGAAACACGTGACGCAGCTCGACGCCGTCGGCCACGGCGCCGAGTCGCGCGTCGACGGACCCGACGTTGACGATTTCGATGAACTCGTCGCCCGTCGTGCTGATCACGCCGTCGCAGTTCGCGTCCCCGGCATTGGCCGACGGGTCTGCGAGCACTTCGTTGATCAGCACGGCGAAGCCGTCGGCGCCTGTATCGTTGGGTTCCCCGGTCCCGCCGGTCTCGTCGGTGGTCGGATTCGGAGGTTCGCCGGTCGGTCCGGTGGGCGGCGAATCGGTGTCGGTTTCCGTCGTGGCGGGCGGGGTGTTTTCGGTGTCGGTCGGGGCGTCGCGACCACAGCCCGCTGCGAAGGCGAGGAGGATGAACTGGCGCATGGAGTGCTCCAAAACGCGCATTAACGCTCACCACATCGTCCCGCGGGCGCGGTTAGGGAAGGTCGTGACTTGGTGGTTCCTCGCCGCGTCGGGTTGGACGGCGCCTTGCAGCCTCGGCGTTCCGTCCGACATCCTTCAACTGGCGCGCGCGGCCGCGGAGTCGTCGAGTGTTGAGGACGGCCTTGCGTTGGCCAGTTGCCTGGAAGAGGCCGGCCTTCAACATGCCGCGCTTTCACATTGGTTGATGTTGTCCGACCGAGGCGGGCCGACCTACCGCGTCGCGATTTCCCGAGCCTACGCCCTGGCTGGGAGCCTCGGCGACGTGGTGACGCTGGCGCCGTGGGCAGAGCGCGTCCCCCCCGATCATGTGCCGGATGGTCCTGGGGCGGAGCTGATGACGCTGGCCATCGCGCGCTCCATGCTCGAGCGGGGCTTCGTTGGCGACGCTGGCCTCCTGCTGGAGGAGCGGGCCGCCGCCGCCGGTTTCCAGGCGGCGACCGCACTCACGGCCGGAACCATCGCCCAACAATTGGATCGGCCCGACGAAGCGCTCCAGCATTGGCAGGTCGCGCAGCGTCATCCAGCGGTGGGGGCCGAGGCCGCTGCGGTCACCGAGGCCGCGTTCCGCGCCGCGTCGGTCGAGTTGGAACTCGATCGCCTCGATCGCGCCTACGATTGGCTCATGGCGGTACCGTCGGGAGCGGGGCGCGCGGGTTTGGCGCGGGCCGCGGCCGCCGAGATGGCCATGGTGGCCGGCGACGCCAGCGGCGTCGCGGAAGCGCTGCGGCAAGCACGGCGGCTTGAGCGGCAAGGCACGATGGCGCCTGGCGCTGAAGTGACCTGGGCATCCCACCTCGCTGCGCGCTGCAAGCCCGAGCGTGCAGAGCGGGCCGTCCGCCGTGCGCTGAAAGGCCTGGAGCCCCTCGATCTCGCGCTCGATGGCCTCACGGCTGGCCGAGGAATGGAGGCCGAAGACGCCGGTCGCGTGGACCGTGTCGTGCGCACGCAACTCGACCGATTTGCCGCTGACGACTGGGGCGCCCAGCAGATTCACGCCCACCATCGGGCGCTCAGCCGCGAAGTCGTCTTGATCGCCGCGGCCCCCGAAAGTGAAGATTGGGGCGACTTCTTCCGGGGACATTTGGCGCCGCTCTATGGGCGGGCGGCTGGCGACCTTCAGGAGTGGCTGCAGGCCCACGCTCGGCGGTCCTTCGCCGAGGCGTCTGAGCGCGTGGACGGCGAGATCGACCGCGCGCTCCGTCTCCGAGATGACCTGCGATACGGCGCCGTCGGCGTCACCTGTCCGAGGTCGCCGTGAACGACGACGGCGTTCGCTACGCGCGGCACCTCATGCTCGAGGAGATTGGGCCTGAGGGGCAGGCGCGCATCCGGGCCGCGTCCGTGCTCGCCATCGGAGCGGGCGGGTTGGGATCGCCAGCGCTGATGTACCTGGCGGCCGCGGGGGTTGGGCGATTGGGCGTCGTCGACGACGATGTGGTCGAATTGTCCAATCTCCAGCGTCAGATCCTCCATGACACGCCGTCCCTTGGCCAGCCCAAGGCGTCGGTGGCCGTCCGTCGGATCGGCGCGCTCAACCCTGGGGTCGTCGTCGAATCTCACGCCACGCGCCTGAGCGCGGACAACGCCCTCGATCTGATTGGTCGCTACGACGTCGTTCTGGACGGAACCGACAATTTTCCCACGCGCTACTGCGCCTCCGACGCGTGCGAAATCCTCGGCAAGCCGTACATCTACGGTTCGGTCTTTCGCTTCGAAGGTCAGGCGAGCGTCTTTGGCTACCGGGGCGGGCCAGGGTACCGCGACCTCTTCCCGGTACCGCCGCCGCCCGGGTCGGTTCCGACGTGTGGCGAGGCTGGCGTGTTGGGCGTCGTCCCGGGCCTGATCGGCCTCATCATGGCGACCGAAACCCTCAAGGTCCTGGCGGGCTTCGGGGAGACGTTGTCTGGGCGGTTGTTGCTCGTCGACGCCGCGACCATGTCGTTTCGCGAACTGCGGCTCGACGCCGACCCCGGCCGGGCGCGCGTGACCGCGCTGACCGACTACGACGCCCTCTGTGGGCTGCCCAAGCCGACCGCGGACCGGCTGACGCCTCGCGAAGTGGTCGCACGCCGCGCGGAGGGTTGGCGCCCGTTTGTTGTCGACGTCCGTCGGCCCAACGAGGTCGCGGCGGGCAGCCTCGACTTCGTCGACGCCGCGTGTCCGCATGATGAGGTCGCGACGCTCGCCCTTCCGGAAGGGGTCGACGTGTTGCTGTTGTGCCGGTCCGGGGCCCGGTCTTCGGTTGCCGCTGCAACGGTCCGGGAACGCGGGCATCGGGCCTACGATGTCGCGGGCGGACTTCTGGCTTGGCGGCAGGACGTCGACCCGCAATTGCCGGTCGTCTGACCGCGGTCAGCGAAGGTCGATCGTGTGGTCGCGGTCGGGCCCCACGCCGACAAAGGCGATGGGCACGCCGATCGCCTCTTGGAGGGCGTCGACGTAGGCCCGGGCGGCGTGGGGCAAATCGGCACGGGTGCGGCATGCCGAAAGGTCGCGCGTCCAACCGCCAAAGGTGCGGTACACCGGGCGGGCGAACGCGAGGTCCTCGGGCCAACCGCCATCGTAGGACATCGCGACGGGGATTTCGGAGCGCGTCGACAACACGTCGAGTTTGCTCAGGGCGATGGCGCTCAGGCCGTTGAGGAGAGCGCTGCGGCGGAGCAGGGGAACGTCGAACCACCCGATTCGTCTTGGGCGCCCGGTGGTCGCGCCAAACTCGCCGCCGGCGGCGCGAAGAGCCTCGGCGACGTCGGGGGCGCACTCGGTGGGGAATGGGCCACCGCCGACGCGCGTGACGTAGGCCTTGGCGATCCCGATGACCTGATCGATCGCCGTGGGGCCGACGCCCGCGCCAGCGCAAGCCGCGCCCGCCACGGTGTTGCTACTCGTGACGTAGGGCCATGTGCCATGATCGACGTCAAGGAACGTGCCTTGGGCGCCCTCGAAGAGGATGCCTTCGCCCTTCCTGCGGAGTTCCGCGAGCAGCTCCGGGACGTCGACAACCCAGGGCCGCAGTCGCGCGCCAAGTTCAGCCAGCCGCTCCAGGACCTCGGCACGGTCGTAGCCGTCGATGGGGGCCATCGTGAGCTTTGCGGCCAGGCGGGAGGGGCTGATGAGGTCGCCGATGCGCAGGCCGCGCCGGGCCACCTTGTCCTCGTAGGCCGGGCTGAGGCCGCGGTGGGTCGTGCCGATGGCGTGCGCGCCGGCAGCGACCTCGCGTTGACGGTCGACGTGGGGGTGCCACGGCAGAATCACGTGTGCGGAGGACGCGATGCGCAGGCGGCGTTCGATGTCTACGCCAAGGGCGCTAAGCTGGTCGACCTCTGCAAGCAGGACGGCCGGGTCGACGACGACGCCGGGCCCGATGATGCAGAGGCAGTGGTCATGCAAAGCTCCGCTCGGCAGCAGGTGCAGGACGGTCTTGCGCCCCCCGACGACCAGGGTGTGTCCCGCGTTGTTTCCACCCTGGAAGCGCACGACGGCGGCCACGGAGGGGGCCAACGCATCGACCACCTTGCCTTTGCCCTCGTCGCCCCATTGGGTTCCGACGACCACGACGGTTGGCATCCGGCCTCCCCGGCGCGCTTAACCGTCGCGGCGGCGAGCCCTCGGATGGGCATCCCGGTAAGCGTCGCGAAGGCGCGCCGTACTCACGTGCGTGTACCGTTGGGTCGTCGAAAGGGAGCTGTGGCCAAGCATCTCTTGGATGGCGCGAAGGTCGGCGCCGCCGTCCAGCAAATGGGTGGCAAAGCTGTGGCGAAGGGTGTGGGGGTGCAGGCCATCGAGCCCCGCCCGGAGCCCTGCATTTGCGACGATGCGACGGGCCACCCGATCCGTCAGGCGCGCCCCGCGTGCACCGCGGAAGACCGGGCCATCGGGCGCATCTCGCAGGCCTCGGAGCGCTTGGGCGGCCACGGGTCCGATGGGGACGCGACGGGCGCGACCGCCTTTGCCGCGGCGGACGACCACCGTTCCGCTCACGAGATCCAGGTCTGACCAATCGAGGCCGACGAGTTCGGAGACGCGGAGGCCGCCGCCGTAGGCGAGCTCGAGGAGGGCGGCGTCGCGTGGGCTGAGTGGCGCTTCGAGGACGGCATCGGCGGCCGCGACCGAAAGGACATCGGGGAGGGGACGGCGGGTCTTCGGCGTCTTGAGGGCGTCAGCGACGGGTTCGGCGATGGCCCCTGTGCGCGCGAGCCACCGGTAGAACGTGCGGAGGGCCGCGACGTGGCGTTGGACCGTCGCGGCGCTCCGGCCATGGCCGGCCACCAGCAGCCAACTTCGCAGCGCAAGGCGATCGGCCTCCGGAAGCGACCGTGGAGCGAGATGGGTCGCCAGCGAGTGGAGCGTGGCCCGGTAGGCCCGTCGGGTGTGAATCGATGCGCCCCGTTCGGCGGCGAGGTGGGCGTCGAATCGCTCGATCAGGGCGGCCGTCGTCACGAAAACAGCAGCTTCCAGTCTTCGAGCAGCGGGCCCTTTTCCGGAATGCCCTCGGGGGCCAATTCAGCTGCGGCAAAGCGGCGCACCATATCGATCGTGATCACGTTGCCGTGTGCCTCGTCGGCGAGGTCCATCCACCAGGCCTCGACAGTAGCCTCGTCGGCATGGCCGAATTCGACGAGGAGTTTGAGCCAGGCGGCCGCCTGACCTTCGACGCGGATGGCGACGCTCACTTGGCCTCCCCCGCCCACCTAACGGAAGCGCCGGTGCCGAGGTGCCCCTTGGGTTGCTCGCGCCAAGTAGGCGGCCCCCATGTACGAGGTCTCTCCGTTCTGGCATGGGGCGCTGCGGCTAGGCGGAGCCATCCGATGGGTGGAAGCGGCCCGCCTTGCCGGGTCCGCAGCGGAGTTGGAGCGGCGTGGGCCCGACGGCCTGATGCTCCATGGCGCGCGATCCAAAACGATTGCCACCTGGCGCCGACTGCCAGGCTTGCGGTCTCGCGGGCGGCCGCTCCTCGTGGGGACGGCCGATTGGCCTGCCCGGCTCTGCGTCCTCCCCCTTCCTCCTGGCGCGCTCCTCGTGGAGGGCGAGCCCGAACGGCTAGGAGAGAGGTCGGTGGCCGTCGTTGGCACCCGGCGAAGTACCGCTCATGGCGATGCCGTCGCCCGGCACCTCGGGTCGGCGTTGACCGGCGCCGGTTTGACTGTGATCAGCGGGCTGGCCCGCGGCATCGATGGGGCTGCTCACCGAGGGGCCATAGGCCGAACGGTCGCCGTGTTCGGGCATGGGCTGGGCACAACGGCGCCGCCGGCCCACCGCGGCCTGCGCGCAGCGCTCCTGGAGCGCGGCGGAGCCGCTGTGTCGCTGTGGCCGGACGACGTGATGCCGGACCCTTGGCGATTTCCAGCCCGCAACGCCGTCGTGGCGGCGTTGGCCGAAGTCGTGATCGTCGTCGAGGCGCCCAAGCGCAGCGGCGCACTGATCACGGCGCGTTTGGCGGGGGAGTGTGGGCGAGAGGTGGCCGTCGTAGCCCCGAAGGCAGGCGAGGACTGGTCGGAGGGCTGCGCAAAGCTGCGGGACGAAGGGGCCTCGGTCATCCAGGACCCGGACGCCTTTGTGGCGACACTGAGCGGGGGGCCGCGCGCGTCCAGGCAAGTGTGGGAGGTGGCCCTGTTTCAGGGCGCGCGGATCGAGGAGGCCGCCCAGGTGGCTGGGATCGACGTGCGGGCGCTCAGTCGGCTTCTTGCGATGGCCGAAATGGATGGCCGCATCGTCCGGATGGCCGGGGGTCGATGGGCCCCCGCCTGATCAACAGCCTTCGATGGCCACGACGTCGTCGTCCGGATCGCAAGAGCCAAGCGCTCCGCTACCAAGCCGTACGACGGGTTCGATGTCACCCAGATTCCTGGGGTCGAATCGAATCGTCACGCCTTCGCTCGACATGCCCGCTTCGATGGGCCCGGGAATCTCGACTTCGGCGACGACGCCCTCGACGCCCGCTTCGACGACGACCGTCACACCGTCCGCAGCTTCGGTGCCTTCGTTCGAAACCCGTACCAGGATGGCCAACTCCGCGGGGCAGCCGTCGATACAGATCTCGAGGACTTCGAGATTCAACTCGCGCCAGTTGTCCGGCGGGAGGTTCGCGTTGCCCGACCGGAAGTTGTTGTAGACGTCCCAGTTCGGCGTCACGGCTGACGGAATCGTCAGGTCGTCGTTCACGTTCGTGATGCTGTACGCATGCTGGTTCCACGTCTGCCGGCCTGGCGGCCAGGTGTGATCCGCGTCGCCGAAGCTCGAAAGGCCCTTGTTGCCCGACCCGTGGAGGACGAGAATCTCGACTTCGCCGTCAGCGTCGACGTCCGCGACAATTGGGGTTTCGAAGCCGGTGGCCGAGCTGTGTTGGTCCGAAACGAGCTTCACGCTGCCGTCGAGGCCGTTGTAGACGCGTACGAACTCCTCGTCCGCGTAGACGATCTCGGGGTAGCCGTCCTGTTCGAAGTCGAAGAGGATGGGTCCCGCCGCACCCGAGGTGTCCTGGACGGGCACGGCCCATTTCATGTCGCCCCAAAAATCGTAGGCGCGCATTTCGCCGGAGCCGACGACGACGACCTCGGGGAGCCCGTCCCCATCAAGATCGTCCGCGGCAGGCGGCCCGATGTAGTTGGTATTCGCGAACGTCGCGCTGAACCCGGTCGGCGTGAGGTCGGATTCCATGGCGAACACCGTGTTGCCGGAGACGGCGAACACCTCGGGTTCCCCATCGCCGTCGAAGTCCGCGACGGCCGGACAGCCGTCGGGCAGGCCGTTGGAGTACTTGATGGAGCCGTCGATGTTGTATGCGGCGTTGCCGGTCACGAGTTCGAGGAGGCCGTCGCCGTCGAGGTCCACGGGGATCGACACGGCCCCTTCCACGTAGGACCCGCCTTGATTGGGCACGGCGCCCACGCCAAGGGTGCCTTGGCCGAGGATGCGGCCGTCGGCATCGAGGATCGAACGGCCCGCGGTAACTTCGGCGATTCCGTCGCCGTCCATGTCGGCGATGGCCGGGTACAGGAAGTCGAAGAGGCCGGCCGTATCGATGTCCGTGCGCCAGAGGAACTCGCCTCTGGGCGTGATGGCGACGATCGTATTCGCGTCTTCAGCCACGATCAGCTCGGGTGCGCCATCGCCCTCGAGGTCGCCGATCGCCAAGCCTTCGACGCCGTCGTAGTTGGCAGGGACGATCCCCATGACGGCGCCCGTCTTGCCGTTGACGAACACGACGCCTTCCCCGTTGTTCGACACGTAGGCAATGTCGGGCGTGTCGTTGGTGTCGATCAGGCCATCGTTGTTGTCGTCGTCCAATTGCCCGACCACCGGGGGGCCGTACCCGTTGTGGCCTTGGACTTGCCATTCGATTTCGGGCGTGAACGTGCCTTCCTGCAGCGGGACGGAGCAGTCCAGTTGGGGTTCAACGGGAACCGAGGGCGCTTCCATCGCGCCGCAGAGGCCAAGCGGCGTGGTCGCCGTAAGGGTCACTTCTGGCGCGGGTCGAGCGATGTCGTACTCCGAGCATGCGGCCAGGAGTAGCAGGGGTCCAACGCGCGTCATGGCGCCTCCGGCCCGGCCGTCATCAATAATCAAGCCAAGCACGGTCCCAGGACGAAAGGGGACAACGCGAGACGTTGCGGCGCCAGCGCCGCACGAGGGTGACGGGGTAGAGGGGCCCGATGTTCGCGCTGGACGATGCGCTGGCCCCGGAACTCGCCGCGAGGGCGTCAGCTGCTGGGTTGACGGTGACCCTGCCGGACGGCAGTACCCGGCCGATTCCGACGACGACCACAGCGACCCTGCGCTCGGCGGCGGAGTTGAAGCACGCGGCGCACGTCAGCCGGGACATTGCCTCGGCCATCGTTCGCTTGGCCAACGCTGCTCTCGCGGGGCGGGTCCCCGATGTCGTTCGTCCGGCCCTTTCGCCGCTCGAGCGCCACTTCGCTGAGCGGGTTCCCGTCGAGGCCCTGGCGGTGTCGCGAGTCGACTACTTCGACGGCGACGGCCTGCGGGCGCTCGAACTGAACGCGACGATTCCTGCGATGCAGCACTACGGCGACGTCGCCACCACGTGCTGGCGTTCGCTCTACGGCCCGACGGCTCCCGCGGCGACACCATCGAACACGGCTGCCCTGATCCGCGTGCTGACCGAGGCGGGGCGGAGTCGGCTTGGGCACGCGCCTGAGCGGGTCGCCATCTTGGCGCGCCGCAACGACGCGCAGCTTGGCGAGCTCAATGGCATCGCAGCGGCCTGGCGTGAGCGCGGGCCGGCGGTCCGCATCGTCTACCCGGACCAATTGCACCACGGAGAGGGGGGGTGGACCGCGGATGGATGGGCCTTCGACTTCGTCTACCGCCATCTTTTCGTGAGACGCCTCGAGGGCGATGCGGCCCCGGAGGCCATCGCCCTCCTGTCCGATCCCAAGGTGGCGCTGTTCAACCCGCCGGCGAGCCAGTTCGAAGTCAAGGCCGTTCTCGCTCTGCTTTCGGAGGCGGAACACGACGGGGACCTCGCAACTGTGGCGCAGATCGACGCGGACGTCCTCTCCGTCATCCCATGGACCCGGCGGCTGATGGCCGGGCGCAGTCTCGGTCCCGATGGACGCGAGGTCGACGTCCTTGACCACGTGGCGCGCGACCCGGACCGCTTCGTGCTCAAACGGAGCTGGGACTACGGCGGGCGAGCGGTCTTCGTCGGCAGCGGACGACAGGGCTCGGGTTTTGGGACCCGCGTATTGGCGGCCTTCGGGCGTCCGATGACCTGGGCGGAGCTCGTCGGGGCGTGTGCGTCTGACCCTCGCGGTGGCGGCTTCATCGTGCAGGAACGGGTCGAACCACGGGTGGAGTCGCATCGGTTGGCGACGGCCGAAGGAGTCATCCCGGCGGAGTTGTTCGTCGACCTGTCGCACTACGCGAGCGTGGGGCTGCCCGACCCGGGTTGGGGCGCCGTCGTTCGGGGGTCGACGGACGACGTGGTCAACATCGTCGGAGGCGGGGGCGTGATCCCCCTGCTGATGGGCGCGTGAGCCGGATCGAGGCCTGGCGGCAAGCGGTGTCGGACCGCAGCCTCGCGTCCGTTGCCGATGAACTGGCCGGGCCGGTCGAGGGTGCCAACTGGCCGGACGTGTGGCTCAGCGCGCTTCGCGACGCGTTGCCGGCGTCCGCGGTGGGGGTCGCCGAGGCTGTCGCTCGGCATGGGGTGTTCACGACGGCCCACCACGTGGCGCCGAGCCACGGGCCGACGTTCTCACTGCTGGATCTTGCGCTTGCGGCGTCCATGCCTGGGCCCATCGTCATCGGCGCATGGTCGGCGGTCCCGATGTCCAATTCGGCGATTTCGGGCGCCTACACGTTTGGGCGAACGCCGCTGGAGTGGCTGATTCGCGACCCCGCACGCGTGCGGGCCGAGCGGGCGACGGCGCGGGACCGGCTGCGCGACGGCGTCACCGAAGGGCGGCTGTCCGTCCTTGGCACCGGGCTTCGGGACGCGCCTGTTTGCGGCCAGCCGGCCGGACCGGGTTGGAGAGCCTTGCGGGCGGCGGCCACCGAGGCCTTCGCTGCGGTCGTCCCCGAGGTCGGTGACAGCCACGTGGACCGGTGCTTGGCGTCGGCCCAAGGCCTTGCGCGCCGATTGACGGGCCGCGACGATCTGTACGTCGTGGATTGGACGGCCGTGGCCGCGACGGCTTGGCTCCGAACGGCGGACGGATTCGACGGCTTGCGCCGGCGTCGCGAGCGGTTGGCGTCCACGGGCCTGAGCCTGTTCTTCGAGCGGGCTGGCAGCACCCAGCGGCCCGTGCTGGCCGCGGTCCATGGGGTGCCCGACGACGCCGAGGATCGGGTGGCCGCCGGGACGTTGTGGACCGGGCTCGCCACGGCCTTCGGGCCGTTGCGGAGCGAGGCCCGGGTGGCCTTCGTCGGTGGGTACCGGCAGGCAGAGTGGCTGGAGACGCTTGCGGACGCGTGGGGAGGCACTGGCGTGGCGGGTCGTTGTTTTGCTGGTCGACTGCGCGACGCTTCCGGTCGGGAAGTGTGGGCGTTGGACGCGGTCATGGGCTCTGCCGATCCGGGCGAGGTGCGGGCCCGGCCGATGTCGTCGTTCTTCGGGAGTGCCTGACTACCGTCTGATCCGTCTTTGCCAGGGCGCGAAATCGTGCGACAAAGGCGGCTGGAGGTCGAATGCCGTTGCCCGTGGATGCCCCGTCCCCCATCAGCCACTTGGTCGCCGAGTGCGTTGAGGTCGGTGTTCGCGCGCGCGTGTCGGGCGGGTTCTCCAAACCCTTCTCGACGACGCGGTCGGCGGAAGAGTCCGAACGGCTCATGTTTGAGGCACGGCTGGCCCCGAACCCCGACTGCGCAAGCCTCGCTGGTGGGGTCGTCCAGGTCGAGGTCCAGGTCCACGGCGTCGGCACCGTCACCCATCGACTGTCGGATGCGTTGCCGTCGAGTTGGCCCGCGGGCGCCGAGCGGTGGACGATTCAGCGGTACCCGGCTTTCGTGGGGGAAACGGCGCCGATTCCGGACGGGGACTGGCGGACGTCGGGTACGGCGCGCGTCGTCGTCACCAGTGGGGAGAAGGTCTGGGAGGGACCAGCGATGCCGTGGCGGGTCGAGCAGGTCGACGTGCCGCGCTTCGAGGTGCAGGTCGTGGCCGCAAATGCGGCCCTCGTCGTGACGGAGGTCATTCCCGGACTTGCGTCACCGTCGGCCGTCGAGGGCATCCCCGCGGGAGATCTGGCACTTGTCGACGCGTCTTGGACCGGCTGCCAAGCGTCCGAGCCGAATTGCGACAAACGGCTCGTGACGGGCCTCACGCTATCGCCGGTGGCACTGAAGCTTCGTGCGGCGTTGTTCGATCAGGCGACGGCCGTTTGCCAGAGTGTCCGCGTCGCGGCCGGCGTTTGGGGAACCGCGGTGTCGGACGACGGCGGCGATCCACCCACGATGCCGGTGGCGGCGATGTTCTCGCCGATCGACCTGCAGGCGCCGATCGGCGGCGACGACGCGACGCTGAGCCTGTCGATGGACGCGGGCCTAGGGCTGATGGAAGCGGTGGAGATCGCCGACCCAGGGCTCAACAGCCGCCTTCGGATTGCGCCGTTCTTTGGGCTTTCCGTGAATGCGACGGTTCTGTCGATTCCGGTGCAGCGGCGGTCGAAGGCAGGCGCGTTGGCGCGCGCGCCGGGCGACACAGCGCCTGCGACGGCGACGGCACCCGTGGCGCCTGACCTTCCACCGATTCCCGCTACGCCGGAGGCGCCGGAGCCGGCACCGCCGGCGGACTCCCCGTGGGGCGGCGCGCCGCCAGTTCCGAACGACGTCCCCTGGGGCCCGTTGTAGGCGCCCCGCCCGGCCTTGCCGGACGGGGGCCCCGGGGTCTACTTGGCCTCGGCGAGCGCGGTGCGAACGCGGTTGGCGGTCTGAACATCGGCGCGGAGCAACTCTCGGAGTTGTTCGCGGCCGTTGGCGAGCTTGTCGCTACCGAACGTGTACCAACTGCCAGACTTCGCGAAAAGGCCGGCCGCCTCCGCTGCGTCGATGAGTTCGCCGGCGTTGCAGATGCCGCGTCCCCAGACGATCTCCACTTCAGCCTCGCGGAAGGGCGGCGCGACCGTGTTCTTGACGACCTTGATCCTCGTCTTGCTGCCGATCAGTTCTTCGCCCTTCTTCAGGGCGCCGATGCGACGAATGTCGATTCGGACCGACGAGTAGAACTTCAGCGCGTTGCCCCCCGGCGTGACCTCGCCGTTGCCGAAGGTGACTCCGATCTTCTGCCGGATTTGGTTGATGAAGAGGACGATCGTCTGCGTGCGTGCGGTGATGGCGGTGATTTTCCGCAGGGCGTGGCTCATCAGCCTCGCTTGCAGGCCGATGTGCTGATCTCCCATGTCCCCCTCGATCTCCGCCTGTGGGGTGAGGGCCGCCACGGAGTCGACGACGACGAGGTCGACGGCGCCCGAGCGCACGAGGCTCTCGCAGATGTCCAGCGCCTGTTCGCCCGAATCAGGCTGGGCCACGAGGAGGGCATCGACATTGACGCCAAGTGCCTTGGCGTAGGCGACGTCCAACGCGTGTTCGGCGTCGATCATCGCGGCGACGCCGCCTTTGCGCTGCACTTCGGCGATGGCGTGCAGGGCCAGCGTCGTCTTGCCGCTCGCTTCGGGGCCGAAGACCTCCACGACGCGGCCGCGGGGGTAGCCGCCAACGCCAAGCGCGTCGTCGAGCCGGGCACTGCCCGACGGCAGGACGGAGACTTCACTGAGAGGCCGCTCGCCAAGGCGCATCAAGGCGCCGGAGCCGTACCGCTTGGAGATGGCGTCGAGGGCCGTGTTGAGGGCTTCGGCGCGTTGAGGTTCTGTGTACATGGGATGTCCTGTGTCTCGTTGAAAACGCCACACCAAAAGGGTTGCGGCGACCGCGGGGATTCCGCGATGGGGGGCCCGACCGTCCAGCTCAGGCGGTCGCCTTCGCGGACGTCGGGGGGAAGCAGGGAGAGGTCGGCCAAGGCGAGGTGGCCGTTTGGCAACTCGATGGCGGCGACGCCGGCGTCGATCTGGTCGACCACGACGCTGAGGACGAGCGGGATCACGCGGCCTCCGGGACGCCGCGGAAGCTGAGCGCCTCGACGATGTGGTCCGGGGTGACGGGCGTCGAATCGTCGAGATCGGCGAGCGTCCGGGCGACCTTGATGACGCGCGTCGTGGCGCGGGCGGACAAGGCGTGCGCGTCGGCGCCCCGTTCGAGGACGTTGGACGCGGACGGACTCAGGTGGGCGACCTCGCGCACGGTGGCGGCGTCGAGCTGGCCGTTGGGGCCCGCCTGGCGACGGGCGAGTTGGCGGTCCCGCGCCGCGATGACCCGGTCCCGTACGCGTGCGCTGCTTTCGCCCGGCGGTCCGCGGAGCAAGTCGCGGCCGGGAATCGGCGCAAGGTCGACGCGGAGGTCGACGCGGTCGAGTACGGGCCCCGAGAGGCGACGCATGTAGCGCTGGACGTCCCCGTCTGGGCATACGCACGGTCGTAGGCCTCCCTTCTGGCCGCAGGGGCACGCATTGGTCGCCAGGACGAGCGTCAACCGAGCGGGGAGTTCGAGCGTTCCCGCGGCGCGCGTGATTCGGACCATTCCGTCTTCGAGGGGCTGCCGGAGCACCTCGAGCACGTTTCGCGGGAATTCCGCAGCTTCGTCCAAGAAAAGGACGCCGTGATGGGAGAGGTGGACCTCGCCGGGCCGCAGGGTTCGGTCGCCGATCATGCCGGCGGCCGACACGGAGTGGTGGGGCGCACGAAACGGCCGATGCGCGACGACGTGGGCATTGGCGCCGAGCAGGCCGGCGGCGGAGTGGACGCGGGTGACCTCGAGGGCTTCGTCCGCGGTCATTGGGGGCAGAATCGTGGGGAGGCGTTGGGCCAACATCGATTTGCCGCAGCCTGGCGGCCCCACGAGCAGGACGTGGTGGGCACCGGCGGCCGCGATTTCCAGCGCGCGCCGAGCGAGGGGCTGTCCGCGGACGTCGGCGAAATCGATGGCGTCGATCCGTTCAGTCGGTGGGGCTGGCTGAGCCGGCGGGACGTCGACTTCGCCGCGCAGCCACGCGACAAGTTGGGCCAGGTCGTCAAAGCCGCGGACGTCGACGCCGCTGGCGAGGGCGGCCTGCGGTGCGATGGCCGACGGCAACAGGACCGTGCTTCCGAGGCGTCGGCCGAGCATGGCGACACTCAATGCGCCGCGAACTGGGCGCAGTTGCCCGGAAAGGGAGAGTTCGCCGACCGCCAAAGCGCCGGCCAGCCTCTCGGCAGGCACGAGGTCGGCGGCCGCGAGGATGCCAAGGGCGAGCGGGAGGTCCAGCCCGGTGCCCTCCTTGCGGACGTCGGCGGGCGCGAGATTCACGACGATGCGTTGTCGGGGAAACTCGAGGCCAGCGCTTTGAATCGCGGACCGTACGCGTTCGGCGCTCTCTTTGACGGCGTGCGCCGCGAGCCCGACAATCGTCAGCCGTGGCAGCCGCCGAAGCAGGTCGACTTCGACCTGGACGGCGGTGGCGTCGGCTCCCTCAAGCGTTGCACCCCAGACTGTGACGGACACGGCGACCTCGTTTCGGCGCCGGCCGAGAGCATCTGGCGTGCCAAGGTGGCCGATGGGGCGATCGCAGCGTTGCCAGCGGGCTCATGGCCCACCCACCCAACGGGACGGTTTGGCGCTGCACCGAGCGCCGTCGATTTCCTTCCTGGGTGCGCGGAGCCCGTACCCTTCAGGTTCTTCCGGGTGTCAGAGGGTTCCGACGGCCGTCGGCGTCAATCGCGGGGTCGCCCCGCGCTCGTGTCAGGCGGCCACTCGAACGGGGTCGACGTGTTCCTGTCGGGTTGACATTGGCGGCATGGACGGGCGGGGCCGGCCGGCGGCCCGCCGGATAGTCGCCGCGCCCCGGAGCCGCCGTGGAACCCCACCGCTTTGATGTCAGCGTGTACTACGAGGACACGGACTTCTCCGGCCTCGTCTACCATGCGAACTACCTCAAGTATTTCGAGCGGGCGCGGGAGCATTTGCTTGGGCGCTCGGTCCTGCTCGCGATGTTCCGGGACGAGGGGCTCGGCTTCGTCGTCTACGAGGCGAACCTTCGCTTCAAGGAGGGGGCCGTCTTCGGCGACGAGCTCGAGATCCGGACGACGGTTGAGGTGAAAAGCGAGTTCCGGGCCGTGTTCAAGCAGACCGTTTGGCGTCACGGTGGAACAGCGCCCATGGTCGAAGGCGACCTGCACCTCGTGTGCATCCACAACGCGGAGCGCCGGCTCGTCCGGCTGCCCGCTCACGTGATCGAAGCGGTGAGGGCCCGATGACGTCGCGAATTCGAGACCTGGTTGAAGCACCCTGGTTCGGCCACGCCATCACCGTCGCCATCCTCGTTGCCGCCATCGTGGTGGGGCTCGAGACGAGTCCGAGCATGGTGGCCCGCTGGGGAGGCAGCCTCCACCTTGTCAACGACGTCATCCTCTGGGTGTTCGTCGCCGAAGCGGTGGCCAAGATCGTCGCCTACCGATTCGGGTACTTCAAGGACCCTTGGAACCTGTTCGACTTCGGCATCGTCGCGGTGTGTTTCCTGCCGATCGACGCTGGTGCCGTGGCCGTACTCCGCCTGGCCCGGCTGCTCCGGGTCCTGAAACTCGTGCGAGCCCTGCCCCAATTGCAGGTGCTCGTCGGCGCACTGCTGCGTTCGGTTCCGAGCATGGGCTACGTCGCCCTGCTGCTGTCTCTCCTGTTCTACGTGTACGCCGTGGCCGGGGTGTTTCTGTTCGGCGAAAACGACCCGGTGTATTTCGGCCACCTGCCCATCGCGATGCTCAGCCTCTTTCGCATTGTGACTGGCGAAGGCTGGTCGGAAATCATGTACATCGAAATGTGGGGTTGCGGCGCATTCGGCTACGACGACTGGCCGGGCCTCTGCGTCGCCAGCAAGGCGCAGCCTGTACTCGCAGCGACCTACTTCGTGACGTTCATGTTGCTCGGCGCGATGGTCATCCTCAACCTGTTCATCGGCGTCATCATGAATGGCATGGACGAGGCCCGGAAGGAGAACGCCGCCGTGGACCGGCAGATCGCTGAGGCGTCCGGCAGGTTGCCCACTGTGGACTCCGAGGTCGACGAAATTCTCGAGGAACTTGGACGCCTGCGGGAGCGCGTCTCGAGTCTCGCCGACCGGTTGGCGGAGGAGCGAAAGCGCTGAATCAGCGGCGGACGGCGGCCAGCGCGGCTTCGCCGACGACGTCAACCCAGCCGTCGCCAATCCAGGTGTCGCCGACGTCGACCTCCACGCCGTCGAAGGCGCCGGGGCTCAGGGCGTGGAGCACTGTGGCCCGCCACCTTCCGGTGGTGATCAGAGCGACTTCGGGGTGCCCGTGGCCCTCGGCGACGATGAGGTTGAAGTCGCGCGTCGGCCCGTCGACGAGTTCGGCGACGACGGGAAGCGCTCCGTCGAACGTCCAATTTGCGCCGCGCCCGAGCAGGGCGGTGACGCCGGCCGGGTGGTGGAGGCGCATCCCCGCGCCGTCCAGCAGGAGGATCGCTCGACGGTGGCGCGAGAAGTCGGAAAAGGGGCCGTCGATGGCGACGGTCGCGACGCTGACGCGCCATCCGAATAGGTTCGACCCGTCCGTCGCGAGTTCCAGGGTGACCCCGCCGCCGTTGCGCCAGGGCGTTTCGATGAGTTGGCTCCGCCGGACGATCATGGCGGTACGCTAGCGCCGGCCGCGGTGGGCGGCCCGGTGGCCGCCGGGTACGGGGTCCGGGGAGGCGAGATGACGCTGCGCGGACGGACCCTGTTCATCACGGGCGGGAGTCGAGGCATCGGCAAGGCGATCGCGCTGCGCGCGGCTCGGGAGGGGGCGAACGTCGCCATTGCGGCCAAGACGTCGGACCCCCATCCTCGCCTGGCGGGTACGATCCACGAAACGGCCGCCGAAGTTGAGGCGGCGGGCGGCCGAGCCCTTGCGTTGATGACGGACGTTCGGGACGAGAACCAGGTGGCTGAGGCCATCGCCCAGACGGCCGCGGCCTTTGGTGGAATCGACATCGTCGTCAACAACGCGAGCGCGATCCAGCTGACGGGCACCTTGCAGACACCGATGAAGCGTTTCGACCTCATGTTCGGGGTCAACGTTCGCGGGACGTTTGCGACCACGCAGGCGGCACTTCCGTGGCTCCTGAAATCCGACCACGCGCACGTCCTGACGCTGTCGCCACCGCTCAACATGGAGGCGCGCTGGTTCGGCCCCCATTGTGCGTACACGATGAGCAAGTTCGGGATGTCGATGGTGGTGCTCGGCCTGGCGGAGGAGTTCAAGGGTCGCGTTGGCGTCAACGCGTTGTGGCCTCGTACGACGATCGCCACGGCGGCCGTGGAGATGTTGGGTGGGGCGCCTTTGTTCGAGGCCTCCCGGTCCCCGGAGATCATCGCCGACGCGGCCCACTGGATTCTGACGTCGGACCCCCGCAACGTGTCCGGCCAGTTCTTCATCGACGAGGACCTGCTCCGAAGCCAAGGGGTCACCGATTTCGAGCGCTACGCGATGACGCCGGGCGTCGAGCCGACACCCGATTTCTTCGTCTGAGATGCGCGACGGCGTTCGTATTTTGGGCCTTGTCTCCCTTGTCGCCTGTGGCCTTGCGCTGTTGGCTTGGGCAGCGCGCCAGCCCGCCCCCGGCACGCCGGAGCCCCCCGCGGTCGCAAGCCCATTGCCTCCCCGCGACGGGGTTCCCGACCATCGTCCGGAGGCGTCCGTCCGCCCGGTGGCGGTGACTGTACTGGAGTTGCCGGTCGACGCGCCGATCACGGGCGTTGAAATGCGGTGCGGAGTGGACCGGGTGAGGGCCGGCGTGGCGGGCGGTGTCGCCCGGTTTCCGGAATTGCCGGGCGGTCAGGCCTGTGTCGCCAGCCTGCTTGGGGGCACCGGCGAGCGCTTCAACATCCGAACGGGCGACCATCTGCGTTGTACCGTGGGACCCATCCACTGCGTGGCCGTCGGTCCTTGATTCACGAGGATCAACCGCTTGTCCTGTGCATGGTGGGCCTCCCGGCGCGCGGGAAGAGCTACATCGCGCGCAAGATCGTCCAGTACCTGAGTTGGTGCGGCTCGGACGCGCGGGTCTTCAATGTCGGCAGCTACCGGCGTTCGACGCTCGGGGCGGGCCAACCCGCTGAGTTCTTCGACCCGGGAAATGCGGCGGGCGCGGAGGCGCGAGGCCGCGTGGCCGAATCCGCACTCGCCGACCTGTTGGCCTGGGTGAAACCCGGTCGCACGGCCGTCTACGATGCCACGAATGTGGGCCGGAAGCGGCGGGCGTGGGTTCGCGAACGGTGTGAGGCGGTCGGAGCCCGCGTCGTCTACGTCGAGTCCGTCTGCAACGACCCCGACGTCATCGAGGCGAACATCCGGCAGACCAAGCTGCGGAGCCCCGACTACGAAGGCGTGGCGGAATCCAAGGCGATCGACGATTTCCGTGGGCGAATCGCGCACTATGCCCGCGCCATGGAACCGGTCGATGAGCGGGACGGACCCTACATCCGGTTGACGGACGTCGGTCGGCGCATTGAGACCTACGATTTGACGGGCTGGACGCTCGGCCGTCTCGTCTTCCTTGTGATGAACCTCCACATAGCGCCTCGGTCGATTTGGTTGACCCGGCACGGCGAGTCCGCCTGGAACGCGGTCGGACGCATTGGTGGGGACGCGCCGCTGACGCCCCGCGGGGAGGCGTACGCCGAGGCGCTTGGCAGCTGGTTGCCTACCCAGGTCGACGCGCCCGACGTGTGGACGAGCACGCTGAAGCGGACGGTCGCCACGGCCGCGCGCCTGCCTTGGCCATCGCGCGCGCTGCGCGTGCTGGACGAGATCGACGCGGGACGGTGTGACGGCCTGACCTACGCACAAATCGAATCGCGTTGGCCAGACGAGTTTGCCTCGAGAAAGGCAGACAAGTTGCGGTATCGCTACCCTTTGGGGGAGTCCTACGAAGACGTGATCGCGAGGCTCGATCCCGTCATCCTCGAACTCGAGCGGATGCGGCGCCCGGCCGTTGTCGTCGCCCATCAGGCAGTGCTTCGTGGCCTCATTGCCTACTTTACGGGCCGTCCGGCGGCGGACAGCCCCCACCTCGACGTGCCGCTACACACGGTCATCCGGCTCACGCCGAATGCCTATGGCTGCGACGACACCCGCTTCCCGCTGGAGTGACGCATCAGGCGCGCGCGCCGAGCCAATGGATCAGCGTCCGGACCATCTGGCCGGTGCCGCCTGCCATGTAGGGCCCGCTGGCCCGATCGAGGAACGCGGGGCCCGCGATGTCGAGGTGGGCCCACGAAACAGACGAGGTCACAAAGTACTGGAGGAAGAGCGCTGCGGTCGACGCACCGGCGTTGCGGCCGCCAACGTTCTTGATCTGGGCGAAGTCGCTCTTGATCAGCTCGTTGTAGGGGGCGTAGAGCGGCAGGCGCCACAGGCCTTCACATGCCGCCCCGGCTGCGCCTTGGAGCTCGTTGGCCAAGGCGTCGTCTGCCGTGAACATGCCTGTGAAGTCCGTGCCGACGGCGACGACGCACGCGCCGGTGAGGGTGGCGAGGTCGACCACGTGGGTGACGCCCGGGGTCCGGCAGGCCTGGATGAGGGCGTCGGCGAGGACGAGGCGGCCTTCGGCGTCCGTGTTGTGGATTTCGACGGTGACGCCATTGGCGTAGGTGAGGACGTCGCCAAGCTTGTAGGCTTCGCCGCCGAGCATGTTCTCGGCGGCCGCAATCCAGCCGTCGACGCGAATCGGAAGGCCAAGGTCCGCGGCCGCCTGCAGGGTGCCGATGACGGTGGCTGCGCCGGCCATGTCGCAGCGCATGGTCATCATGCCGTCGGCCGGCTTGATGCACAGGCCGCCGGAGTCGAAGGTGATGCCCTTGCCAACGAGGGCAACGTGGCTCTTGGCACCCGGAGGTGCGTAGGAGATGCGCACCATGCGTGGCGGCCGGACGCTGCCTTGGCCGACGGCGAGGATGCCGACGCAGCCGTCCTGCTCGAGGCGAGGGACGTCCCAGACCTCGACGGTCACGTGGGGCCGGCCCGCGAGGGCCTGGGCCGCTGCGGCGAGCGTCTCGGGGTAGATTTCGGCGGCCGGGGCGTTGACGAGGTCGCGGACGACGTCTTGTGCGTCGAGCAGCTTGCCGGCGCGCGCGGCTGCGGCCTCCAGAGCGGCGCCGCCGTTCGAACCGATGAAGGTCACCGCGTCCGCCGGGGGCTGACGGTCGGGCTTGAATCGGTCCCAAGCGTAGTTGCCGACGCGGAACGCTTCGACTTGCAGCGCGACTCTGGCGGCGTCGTCGCCGGCACAGAAAGCGAGGCCCACGGTCCGGTAGCCGCCAGTGCGGGCGTCGCGGCCGACCTTGCCGACGGCGTTGCGGATGGCCTTGTCGGAGCCGTCGCCGGTCCCGACGAGGGCGATGTCGCGGGCCTTGGCCCGGCCCATGCCCGGGAGTTGGGCCACGCTGGCCTCAGCGCCGGTGAACTTGCGGGCCCGCGCCCACGCGCCCACGCCGGCGCCGAGCAGCTTGTCCAGCGTGTCGAGGTCCGTTCCCGCGCCGACCGCAATCGCGAGAAGGTCGACCTCGACGTCCGTCGCGTTGGCGGGGGAAAAATGGACGCGCATGGTGGGCTCCGGGATTCAGCAGGCCCGCAGCAATGCGAGCATGGTCAGAAGGACGACGAAACTGGCGGCGATGGATGCGCCCACCGCCGTGAGGCTGTCGCGCTGGAACCAGTCGCGCGCTGAAGCCAACCACTCCGGTTCGCGCCGGGCGGGTTCATCATCGAACCCCGGCAGGTCTTGCGAGGGTTCGGGCGCGCGCTGGATGTCGGGCGGATCTTCCCACCGAGGGCGCTCGAACCAGGGCTCTTGCGCCAAGGGAGGGGCGGAAGCGGGGGGCGGCGCCACGGGCGTGGGGTGGGGGTCGTCGTAGAAGGCCGGCGAAGGCGAGGAGGGCTCTTCCATCACCTCGGCCGGGCGGACCGGGTCGTCGGGGGGCGGCGCGAGAGGGCGAGGGAAGGGGATGGCGACGCCGTCGGCGACGCGCTCGGGGTCCGCTTCGCGTTGGGCCACCTGGGGCATGGGAATCGGAGCGGGCGGCAACGGCGCGTCGCTTGGGGGAGGGACCCAACCCGGGGGCGGCCGGACCTCGAAGTTGCCGGTGACGACGCTCAGCGGACGGGTCCCGTCCTTGACGCCGAAAGCGAGGTGGAGACGGTAGCGGCCGGGCGCAAGTTGGCCAAGATCGAAGCCGAAGCGGAGGCGGCCGGAAGCTTGGCCGCGGGCATCGCAGCCGACGTCGGGAAGCGGGATCCGCGCCTCGCCGTCGCCATCGAGGTCGAAGAGTTGTAGGCCGGCCGCGATGTCCTCGGGGTCCGTGAGGCCGTGGCCAGGCAAGACGTGAACGGAGAGCGTGACGCGTTTGTCCCCGGGGAAGACCTCGTCGCGGGCGTCCGCCCCCCAGATCAGCTTGCCGATCTCCTGGATGCCCGGGTCGAGCAGACTGGCGACTTCCGTGAGGCGCGTGGCGACCTCTTCCATCGCGCGGAACCGGTACGGTGGAGTGGGCTCCGCGGTCTCGGACAGCGCGCGGTTGAGCAAGCTGCTGACGCGTTCGGCGATGCGACCGCGGAAGCGGGGATTGCTGCCCTGGGCTGCGAGGCGGTTGGCGATCGCGCTCTTGATCTCGGCCAGTTCGAGGCGATCGAGGCCCCGCTCCGGTCGGCGCAAGGGCAGCGGGCGACCTTCGGCGGCGGGGGCCGACCGCGCCGCGCTGTACAACGCGAGGCCAAGGGACCAGGTGTCGACGGTCGCGTCGTCAAGGCGGCCCTCGATCTCGGGGGGAAGGCGGTCCTCGGGGTCCGGTCGTGCGGCGTCCAGGCGCCGAGCCCACGCGGAGAGACCTTCGGTGGCGATGTCGGCGAGGACGGGCTCGCCGCCGTCGTCGAGCAGGATGTTGGTGGGGCGCAGTGCGCCGTGCCGCGCGCCTGTACGAGCCAAGATCCGCGCCACGCGCTCCAGCACGTCGACGATGTCTTGGAGCGGGGCTCCCAGTTCGATGCGCCGCGCCAAGGTGCCTGGGTAGCGTGGGAGAATCAGGCCGACGCCGCCGTCACCCAAGTCGACGGTGGCGTCGAGCACGGGAAGGAACGGATGGGGGCGCTCCTTGAGGATGTTCGCCTGTTCTGTGGCGATTTGGCGAGCCGCGTCCAGGGCGCCCTCGGGAACCGTGCGGCCCGCGAAGTCATCGGCCGTCAGCGGGACCTTGAGGACGGCGTTTCGGCCTGCGTCGTCGCGGACCAACCAGGTCGTGCCCCAACTGCCGCGACCGAGCGCACCTGTGGCCACCCAGCGGCGCTGATTGGAGTCCGTGAACGCGTCATTCGGCTTCATCGGCCGGCACCCGTGGGGTCGGTGCCGGTATCTGTCCAGCCCGCCCGCCGCTATGGTTTCTAAAGGTCCGACGTCAGCCAGTCGACGACTTCGTCGGTCAGGGCCGGATCGGCGCCGTCGAGCAGGATTGGCGCTGCGGAATCGACCGCGCGGATGGAGGCGCCAGGGTGGCCCGCGAGCGCGGCCAGCGCAGCCCCGTGAGCGTCGGGCGGAATCGTCGGATTGGAGGTGCTGTAGAGGTAGGCGACGCGCGGGGGAAGCGGCGCCGTCGAAAGGCTACCGGTCGACGTGGACGCCGAGCCGTCGGGGAAGATCCTCAACAAGCCGGAGATGCGGTTGCCGTACAATGCGGGGTTCGCGAAGGTGGGCGTCAGGTCGTCGTTCGCGTTGTCGAGGACGATGGCCGTGGGATGGAGGTCGGCGTCGCCGTCGCGGTCGACGTCGACGGTGAGCACTTCGGACACCGCTCGTGCCCCTTCGGCCAGGCCCACAAGGTAGATGTGGTCGACGTCCGGAGAGAAGGGAAACTCGACCCCGATGCCAGCACGAAAGACGGGATCGGCGGTCATCCGGAAGGCCCATTCGGCAGCCGTGCGGCCGTCGCGGAAGAAGAAGTCCTGCGTCGTGTCGTTCTGGACGATGCCTCTGGAGTTGTGCCACAGGTCCCCCCAGCAGTTGCCGGGCAGGAGGAGTGCGACGCCGCGCGAGGTGAGCGCGGAGGCCAATGTGCCGTCGTCGATCGTGTCGGGGATCGAGGGGTACATGCCAAGGACCGCGAAGCTCTGCTGCACGGGGAACGCGAGTTCGAGGCGGCTGGGCTCGGCGTAGTGGGTGCCGTCGACAGGGTCGCTCGCATTTGGCGCGATCACGAAGTCGAACGCACCGCCATGGAACACGATGGCGACCGGCAACGAGGTGGTCGTTGGGTCGGCCTCGGCCGGATGGACGAGGTGGAACCGGACGTCTTCGCCGTCGGGGCACTCCAGGCCAATCGAGATCGGCGTGACGCGCCAATCTTCGGGGCCTCCGACGCCGGGCGTGAAGTCGAGGGCTGCGATGGGAAGGTCCGCCGTCTCGAGCTTCCAGCAGCCTCCCAGCGCAATCGGCAGCAGGGGCGCCAGTGCGCCGGCGACACCGAACCTGGCGATGAACACGGTCCCTCCGGTCGGCTATAGTAGCGCCGCGGCGCTGCGCCGTCCCCCTTTGGTGCCATGGAAGCGGCTGATCAGCGCTGGTTGCACTTCGTCCGGCCCCTCGGGACCGGCGACGACGCGTGGATCGCGGCGCGAGAGGCTGGGGCCGGGCCGCGGCGCGAGGTCGTTGCACGGCTGCTGCCCGTCGACGTCGACGCGGTGGCCGGCCGAGCGCTCCAGGAGCGTTTGAGGCAACTTGGCTGGGTGCGCCACGGCGGGTTGCCTGGGCCTTGTGAGGTCGTCCGGGCGGGCTCGCGACTCGCCGTGATCTCCGAGCACGTTCCGGGGGTCGACGTTCGGGCCATCCGGACTGCGCTTCGCCTTGCGGGCGTCCACCTCGACACACGTGTGGCGCTGGAACTCATCGCGGCCGTCGCGGCAGCGCTCGATGCCGCTTGGAGCCAACCCCATGCCCCCGGCGAGCCGGCGTTGCGCATGCTGCACCGCCGTTTGCGCCCCACCTGTGTCCGAGTCCTGCCGAATGGCGTGGTCAACGTCCTTGAGGTGGGCTGGTACGGAGCGGAGGGACGCCCCCACACCACGTGGAGCGACGGCTGCGCCCCCGAGGAGCTGTTCGGCGAGCCAGCGACGGCGTCAGGGGACGTCTACGCACTTGGCGCGCTGCTTTTCGGGCTGTTGGCCGGTGAGGACTTCGGTCCGGGCGGGTTGCGCCAAGTCGAACATGAAGACCGCTTCGAACGGCGTTTCAAGGTCCTCGCTGCGGTGCGTGAATTCAAGAGCGCGGATATCGAGGACGCCGTCCATGACGTGCTCTACGACATGCTGGCGTACGGCCCCCAGGATCGGCCGACGTCGGCCCAGGTCGCGAGCCGGCTGCGCGTGATCGCGCGTCGGCTGCAAGAGCCGACCTTGGCGGGATGGGCCAGCGTCGCCGTTCCGGCGATTGCCGACGCCGTGGACCGATTCGAGCAGGGGCGGACGAACCTCGGCATGGCCGGGCGTTCGGTCGAAGACGCGCCTTTGGACGGCCCCGCCGAAGCCGGCAAAGGGACCGTCCCACCCCCGATTCCCTCAGACCCCCAAGCCCGACCGGTCGTGGCGGCGGGCGTGCCGAGCGGCGCGGGCGTTCCCGCACTGCGGAACCTCGCGCCGCCCGTTCGCGTGATTTCGAAGTCGTCGCTCTCGTTGCCGGGCGTTGGAAACTGGGAAGAAGACGACGAGGACGCCCATACGGTCGTCCGCGCTGGCCTTCCGCCGCCGCTGCCTCCGATCGGTCGCGCAGGCCCACCTGCCGCAGCGCGCGGGCTCTTGTCGGCGCCGGTGATGATGGCCGGGGCCTTGGCAATGGCGGGGTTCGTCGCGTTGGGGGCTGCGGGCCTCGTCGCGTTCGTCGCCGCTGGCTTGTTCTTTCAGTCGACCGAGCTTCCGGAGGTGGCCGCGGAGCCTGAGCCCGGCGCGCTCGCGGTGGCCGCGCCGGAGGCCGATGCCGAGCTGCCTGCGCCGCTGGACGACGCAGGCGGGGCCGGCGCCGACCCCGCGATTGCCGTGGTCGAGGCGGCCGAGGGCGCCGTCGTCGGGGACGACGAGGCGGCGGGCGAGCCTCCGCTTGTGAACAACGAGGCGGAGGGTGAGGAGGTGACCCCCCCCGCGAACCCGGAGCCCAGTCTGTTGGTGTTTGCGTCGCACATGCCGGACACATCCCGCGTGCTCGTTCGCTGTGAACGTGCGCGCGCGGAAGCTGCGGTGGAGGTCGTCGTAGCCGAAGCGGACCCCGGGAACTGCACGGTCACAGCGGTCGACGCGCGTCGCGGCCGTAGGGTCGCCGTGGTCGCGGCGCCCGAACGCCGCAGGTACGACTGCTTCGAGGCCGGCGACAACCATTGCAGGTGATGGCGCGGCGACATGCGACTCTCCGGCCTTTGGGCGCGTGGGTCGGGGCGAGGTAGGGGCGGCGGTCGGAGGCGGAAATGGATGGGGCGGGGCGCGTCTACTTCCATACGCTTGGCTGCCAGATGAACGAGGTGGACACAGGCAAGATGCGCGCACGGCTGACGGCGCAGGGCTGGGTCACGACCGATGATCCCGGTCTGGCCGATCTCGTGCTCGTCAACACCTGTTCGGTGCGCGAGAAGGCCGTCGACAAGATGCGCTCCGTCCTCGGTTCCTACCGGATGGCGCGCCGCTTCGGCCAGCGGGTGACGATCGGCGTGGCCGGGTGTGTCGCCCAGGAGCGCGGGGCCGAGCTGCTCGAGCGCTACCCGGAGGTCGATCTCGTGTTCGGACCCGACGGCGTCAACCGGGTCGATGAGCTCGTGGCGCGTGCGCAGCGCGGTGAGCGCGTCATGGACACGACGTTCCTCGACCTCGATGGGTACCCGTTTTCCGACGAAATCGACCCTGCGACGACGGGCGTCGCCGGCTTCGTCACGATTCAAAAGGGCTGCGACAACAAGTGCACGTTCTGCATCGTTCCAGCCACGCGCGGCGCGGAGGCGAGTCGACCCGCCGACGCGATCGTCGCGGAGGTCGCGGCCCTCGTCGCGCGCGGCATCAAAGACGTGACGCTGCTCGGCCAGAACGTCAACAGCTACGGCCTGAAGCGCGTGGGCGAAAAAACATTTGCGGAATTGCTGCGCGCGGTCCACGAGGTGCCTGGGCTCGAGGTTTTGCGGTACACGACGAGCCACCCGCGGGACATGGGGCCCGACGTGGTTCAGTGTTACGCCGACTTGCCAAAGTTGGCGTCCCACCTGCATCTACCAGTCCAGAGTGGCAGTAACCGCGTGCTCAAACGTATGAAGCGCTACTACACGCGCGAACACTTCTTGGACGTCGTCGCACAATTGCGCAAGGCGCGGCCGGATCTCGTGTTGTCGACCGACATCATCGTGGGTTTCCCGGGCGAGACGGACGAGGATTTCGAGCAGACGATGTCGTTGCTCGACGACGCTGGTTTCGTCACCTCGTTCAGCTTCAAGTACAACCCGCGTCCTGGAACCCCAGCATTGAAGCTCAAAGACGAGGTCGATCCGGCCGTGGCGTCGGCGCGGCTGACCCGCTGGCAGGACGCGCAACGCGAACGCAGCCTGCAATTTCATCGGTCGCTCGAAGGGTCGGTGGTCCGCGCGCTCGTCGAGGGGGCCTCGCGGCACGACGAAGGCGTCGTGGCGGGACGGACGTCGGCCTTTACGATGGTGAACTTCCCAGGTTCGCCAGAGCTGGCTGGCTCCTTCGTCGACGTGCGCGTCACGAGGGGATTCACGCATTCGTGCCGCGGCGAGCTCGTCGGAGCATGAACGTCCATCTGCGCCTCGCCCTTCGTCGGGCGCGCAGTCGGGCGACGTTGGCCGAGGTCGGAGGTGTGGCTGCGGCGTGCGGGATGGCTTGGGTCGTGGGGACGACGGGCGGCGGCGATGCGTCGGCGCTGACTTTTCGCGTGTCGACGGCGTTGGCGGGTTGGCTCGGATTGGCCACCTACGGGGCGATCGTGCGGGCGGAGGACCGCAATCTGCTCGCGTTGTTGCCGTTGGACGAAGCCGCGGTGGTTCGGGCCGCCGTGGTCACCGCTGCCCGCGAACAGCTCGCCCTGATTGCGGCTGCGATGGTCGCAGTGGCGGCCGTGCCCGATCCAGGCGAACGGGTGCGGGCGTTGGGGGTCATCGCGTCGGCGACGGCGATGGGCCTCACGGTGTCGAGCGCGGTGCACCTCGGTGCCGTTCGACTTGCGCGCGACCCGCGGGCCGCCGCGTTGCTCGACCTGGTTCGCGGGCAAAACCCGCGCGCGCAGGCCGCCTTCCTCTACGCGCCGGGCGTCGCCCTCGCCGTCGGCGGCCTCGCGCTGGCCGGCGCGTCCACCGCGGTGGGACAGCCCAGCGTGGCGCTTGTCGTGCCGATCGCTTTGGCGGGCGTTGCGGCCTGGGCGCTCGGGCCGCTGTCGCTTGGCGCCTGGTACGAAGCGAGCGTCGTGTTGGGGGAAATCGATGCGCGCCTTGCGCGCCTCGCCGATCCCCTGGAAACTCGGCGGGTGGCGCTCGATTGGGCCGTTCGGTTCCTTCCGCCGTCCTGGCGTCCCTATGCCTTACGTGATTTGCGGGACGGCTGGCGCGCCCGGCGCTCGGTGATCACCGGCGCTTATGTGTTGGGATTGCTTGCAGTGGCCGTGGGTGTGTCGCAGCCAGAGTGGGGTCGGGTCGCGACGATGGCCGGGGCGCTCTGGGTCGCGGGCGTGGCCACGGCGATGACAACGTCAGAGCTGCCCTTTCTACGGGCGACGCTCCCGCGGCGCGACGGCGTGGAATGGGCGGCGCGGGTCGCCGTGGTCGGCGCGTGGTGCCAGCCTGCCGTCCTCTTGCCGGGGGTGTTGTTGGGGGCGCCGGCTGCCCTCGCGGGGGAGGCGGCGGTCTCAGCGGGGCTGCTTTTTTCCGCGATCGCGCGACGGGCGCCTTGGCGAGGCGCGTACATGGGTTGGGCCGCCGTTTCGCTTGCATTGCTCACGTGGGGTTTCGCATGACGCCAGCGCTCGATGTTCGAGGCGTACAGATGATGTACGGCAAGGTCCTGGCGCTGCACAACGTCGACCTTGTCGTCCCCCCTGGCGAATTTGTTGGCCTGATCGGGCACAACGGCGCCGGGAAATCGACGCTGCTTCGCATCGTGATGGGCCTGTTGGCGCCCGATTCGGGACGCGTTTCGATTGCAGGCGTCGACGTCTTCGCAGACCCGGCCGGCGCGCGTCGCCACCTTGGGGCGGTCCCCGAGGAGCCCGCCGTCTACGAGTTTCTCAGCGCTCGCGAGCACCTCGAATTCGTCGCCGAGGTGCGTGGCGTAGGCGACGTGGGTGCAGCGTTGGAAGTCGCCGATCTCGGCAGCGACGCCGACCGTCCGATTCGCGAGTACAGCCAAGGGATGCGTCGGCGGACGGCGCTGGCGGCGGCGCTGTTGCACGATCCGGATTTGCTGGTGTTGGACGAGGCGCTCAACGGCCTGGACCCGCCGAGCGCGGCGCGCGTGCGAGGCCTCCTGAGGGCGCGCGTGGAGGCGGGGCGGAGCGTGGTGTTGTCGACCCACGTCGCCGAGACGGTCGAGCGCGTGGCCGACAGGATTGTGGTGCTGGCCCGAGGGCGGGTCGCTGCGGACGTCCGGCCTGGCGAGTTGGGGGACGGCGGGCTGGATCGGCTGTTTGCGGAAATTTTGGCGCCTACGGTTGGGTAGGCGGCGTGGAGGACGCCCGCGCGCTAGACTGACGTGTCAGTCCAATGGACTGGGGGGTCGGGATGTCGCGCGCCTACTTCCGGCTCGAAGGGGTCCTCGTCGACGCCGGACCGGCCCGTTTTGCCTACTGGATGGCGCTGCGTAGCCAGCACCTTGGCGACCGCGTCACGGGGCTCGCCACCGTCGTCGCCGGCTTCGCGTTTCGGCCGCGTGGGCCCCTGTCCGACGGCGCCACGGCGCGGCGGCTGACCTTCGGGGCGCTTCGCGGCACCTCGGAGGATCGGCTCGCGGAGCTCGGGATGGACTACGGCCGCGACGTCCTGTTGGAGGGCCTCCGGCCGGCCGGTTGGGATCTCTGGGAGCGCGCTCGGGCATCGGGCCTCAGGCGCGTCTTGGTGGCTGAGCACCCCGACGGTGCGCTGGACGCGATCGTCGAGCGCCTCGCTCCCGACGAGGTCGTCGCCAATCGATTCGAGGTCGTGCGCGGTCGCCTCAGCGGTCGCCTCATCGACCCCGTCGTCGGTGGGCTCGACGGCGCTTGGCTCCGGGGCCATGCCGGGGGGTCCGCGGACGGCTGCACCGTCTACGGTAGCCAGATCGACGACGCCCCCTTGATGTCCGCCGCCGAGGCCTGCGTCGCCGTCCACCCCGACCGCGGCTTGCGTTCGCTTGCGCGCGACTGTGGGTGGCCCATCGTGGAGGCGGGAGCGTGAGCGTCGCCGATTCGCTGAGCGGCAAACGCATCCTGCTGACGGGGGCCACGGGCTTCGTTGGCAAGGTGTTCCTCGCCTTCCTCCTCGAACGCCTGCCGGGCGTGCAGATTCTGCTCGCGGTCCGCACGCGCGGCCGGGTGGAGCGGCCACTCATACGCGTGGAACGCATGGTGGCGACGAGCCCTGCCTTCCGACCCCTCCGCGCCAGACACGGCGATCACCTCGGGCCGTGGCTCGCTAGCCGGCTGGACGCCGTGGCGTCCGATGTCGAAAAGCCGCTCTTCGGCTGGACGGAAGACGACCTCGCCGCTCGGAGTGGAATCGACCTCGTCGTCCACTGTGCAGGGCTCACGGACTTCGCCCCAGATCCCCTGCGGGCGTTGGCGGCGAACACCCTTGGCGCCCATCACGCGTCGCAGTTGGCCCAGCGCCTCGGCGCCCACCTCGTCCACGTGTCGACGGCCTTTGCGGTCGGAATGGCCGACGGGCTGGTCTCCGAGCAACTCGACGTCGGGGTTTCTCCCCTTGGCCTCCGTTTCGACCCCATCGAGGAGGTCAGGGCCGCCTTCGCCGCGTGTCGCGAATCGGACGTCGCCCAGGATGTGGACGGCCGGGTGTCGCGGATCACGGAGCGGGCGAAACGGCTGGGCTGGGCGAATGTCTACACCTATACGAAGGGGCTGGCCGAGCACCTGATTGGTGCCCGCGGCCGCGTGACGATCGTGCGCCCGAGCATCGTCGAATGTGCGCGGGCGGTTCCGTTCGCGGGCTGGAACGAGGGCCTCAACACGTCGGGGCCTCTGGCGTGGCTCATTTCGACGGCCTTCCGCGACCTGCCTGCGGACCCCGACGCGCCCTTTGACGTCGTCCCCGTCGACGACGTCGCCATCGGGCTGGTGCTGGCCTGCGCGGCCGCGCTGGGGCCCCAACCCCCGGCCCTTCTGCACCTCGCGTCGGGCGATGTGAGGCCGCTCACGCTGGGCCGGACCATCGAGCTGACGGGCCTCGCGATGCGGCGGTGGGCCCGCGACCACGGCAACCGATGGGATCGCCTCCTTTTCGCCCACCTCGACCCCGTCGCCGTCCCCGCCGAGGCGCCCGGCCCCTTTGCGGCGGCGCGCGTTGCTCGGTTCGCCCGTTGGGCCAGCGAACAGCTCGGCGAGGGGTCCTGGCGTGAGGCCGCGCTCACGACGGCGGACCAGGCGGAGCGCGTCGACCGGATGTTGGCCTTGTACCGGCCGTTCATCCATGACCATCGCTGGGTCTTCCGCACGGACACCGTACGCGCGCTGTCGGCATTGGAGCCTGATCCGGACTTTCGCTGGACGGTGGGCGACATCGATTGGCGCCGGTATTGGATCGACGTCGAGTACCCCGGGTTGCGTCGTTGGTGCATTCCGCTCGTGTGGGGCGGGACGATCGAGAAGGACGAGGCGACCTCTCCCCCATTGCGGATTGCGGCTGGCGCGCCCGCGTCCGCGGTGGCCAAGTGAGCGTCCTCCTCACGGGCGGCACCGGCTACCTCGGCGGCTATGCGCTCACCGAGTGGATGCGGACGCGCCCCGAGGACGTGATCGCGCTCGTGCGGGCGCCCGACCGGGAGACGGCGGTGGGCCGTCTATGGCATGGAGTTCAACTCCACGTCGACCGGGCGACCTTTGCCTCCTGGTTGCCGCGGATCGACATCGCGCTCGGCGACCTCCACGGCCCCGGTCTCGGCTTGGACGACGCCACGCGCGACCGCGTCATGGCCACGGCGACGAGCGTTCTGCACATCGCAGCGAGCCTGAATCGCCGGTCCGAAAAAGCGTGCCTGAACACGAATTTGCGCGGGACGCTCACGGTCGTTGAGTTGGCGCGTACGTTGGCCGAGAAAGGCCGACTCCGACGCTACACCCATGTCAGCACAGTGGCCGTGGCGGGCGAGCGCTCCTGTGAGGTCGTCCAGGAAGACACGGCCATCGACTGGGACCGGTCCGACTACGACCCGTACGGGCGTACCAAGAAGTTTGCGGAGCACCTGGCTGAAACGTTGTTGGCCGGGTGTGACCCCGTGTTTCTACGCCCAAGCATCGTGTTGGGCGATTCGCGCCGGCCGGAAACGACGCAATTCGACATGGTGCGCGCCTTCTGCGGCCTGGCGTCGGCGCGATTTGTGCCGTTGAAGGCGGAGACGCGGCTCGACATCGTCGCCGCCGACTGGGTGGGCGAAGCCATCGTCGCGATCCATGGCGCGCCGAAACTCGAGCATCGCCGATTCCACCTCGCCTCTGGCGTCCACAGTCCGACGGGTGCCTCCATCGCTGCGGCTCTCGCCGAAGCGGGTCAGCGGCTGACGTTCTTGCCTTGGTTGGCGCCGACCTTCGCCACGGCGATCCGTGCGGGGTTGGCGCTGCCGCGCGGTTGGCGGATGCGCGACGCGGCCGTCCTCATGGACGTCTTCTGGCCCTACATCACCTACGACACCGTCTTCGCGAACGACCGCGCAACCGCCGTCGTTGGCCGCCCGCCGCCGCGATTCGAAGCGCGCGCGGCGTCCCTGATGGCGTGGGCCGTCCGCAACCGCTTTCGCTACCCCCACAAGAGCTGGGAGCCGATGTGAGTTGGCTCACACGCCTCAAGGAACGGTTGGGGGACGTCGACGCCGATGCGGCATTGGCCGCCGCGATGGGTGGCCTCGTGGAGTTGGCGGCGGCTCGGTACCCCGTGGACCCCGGCCGTCGGTGGCGAAAAGGGGAACCGCTCGAGGTGTTGTTCGCTGGCTACGCCGGGACCCGCAACACGGGCGCCGACATCCGCGTCGAGGAGATGATTCGGCAGCTCCGTTGGATTCTCGGCGACGGCGGTGGGGCCTTCTCGATTCTCACTATCGATCCTGCGTTGTCGGCCGGCTACTTCCCGGGCGTACGCCAACTGCACCTGCCCCAGATCTTTCCTAAATTCGTCTTCGACGTGGTCCACGAACAACACGCGGTCATCGCGTGTGAAGGGTCGATGTTCAAGTCGAAATTCGCGAATGCGCTGTCGATCCTGATGGCGGGTGCCCTTGGTTGTGCCGTCGCGGAAAACAAGCCGGCGATCGGTTGGGGCGGCGAAGCGGGGGCGATGGACCCCTCGCTGCAGCGCCTCGTGCGGCGCACGTGTAGCGGCGCCACCATCTTGTGCCGCAACGAGGCCTCCCGGCAGGTCCTCGCGGAGCTGGGCCTCAACCAGACCCGTCCGGGCACGGATACGGCATGGACGGTATCGCCGCCCGACCCGGCCATCGGCGAGGCCTTGTTGCGACAAGCGGGGTGGGACGGCCGTCAGCCCGTGTTGATCGTCGCGCCCATCCGCCCGTTTGGGTGGCCCGTGAAGGCCGAAATCGGGCGCGCCGTCGCCCATCGGCTGACGGGGTTGGACGCCGAAGATCACTACGCCAGCATCTACTTTCATCGCGGGGGAGACGAGCCCGCGCGCCAGCAGACGACCTACGAAGCGGGCCTCGTACAAGGGGTGCGGGCATTCTGTTCGCGTCAGCCCCACTTCGTCGTGGTCATGGGGATGGAGCGCCTCGACCGGCGCGCGTGTGAGTCGGTAGCTCACGCGCTTGGAGGCGCCCCCGTCTTCGTGTCCGACGACCATCGCTGGCCGGAGATGTTGTCGGTGCTGCGCAGCGCGTCGATGTTGTTGTCGTCGCGGTACCACGCCGTCGTCTGCTCGATGGGCGGCCTCGTGCCATCGGCGGGCGTGACGATGGACGAGCGGCTCCGCAACCTCTACGACGACCGCGGGACGCCGGAATTGTGCCTTGGGGTTTCGGACGACGCCCTTGGCGACCGCGTGCTGGACGTGCTCACGCGCTTGCACTTGCAGCGGGAGGCCATCCGGGCGGGGACGGCGAAATCTGTCGCTGGCCACCTGCGTCGAATGGGCGAGATGGGGCGCGACGTCGCGGCGACCCTCCGCGAGCAGCTGCCGGGCATACCGATGCGACCCGGGTTGGGCGACGACCCTTGGGCCTACCTGCCGCCGCTTCACCCGTCCCTCACGGCGCTCGTGGAGGGGCGATGAGCGTCCTGGCGACGACGCGTGTCGGGGATCGCCTCGAGGTCAGCCTTGGCCGCGCCCCCCTCAACGAAATTGGGCCCGAGCTGGTCGACGCGTTGGCCGACTTGGGGCGCCACCTTCACTCGGGTGCGGACGGCGCCCGTGCCGTGGTCCTCCATTCGTCGCTCGAAGCTGGCTTTTGCGCCGGCGCAGACCTGCGGGCCTTGCACGCCGACTTGGCCGCACGTCGTTCTGCGGTCGTCGCGCGCGTGGCGCGGTCGACGGGGACGGTGGGGGCCGCGGTCGCGACTCGGGTGCTCCGACCCGTCGTCCAGCGCGCCGTTGGGCGGTTCATCGAGCGGCTACACCGCGCTTTCGACGCGATCGACACCAGCCCTGTGCCCGTTGTCGTCGCCGTCCACGGCCCTGTCTTTGGGGGGGGGCTCGAGTTGATGTTGCTTGGCGACGTCGCCATCGCCGACCGGTCCGCGCGTTTCGCCTTTCCCGAGCTCCGGTTGGGCCTCGTGCCAGGTTTCGGCGGCCTGCCGCGGCTGTCCCGGGACGTCGGGAATGCCGTGGTCCGCGACCTGTTGTTCACGGGCCGAAGCCTTGGCGCCGAACGCGCTTACGAATTGGGCCTCGTCAGCCAGGTCGTTCCGAGGGGAGAAGCGGTCGACGCCGCCAGGCGCGTCGCGGATCAGATCGCGCGCTTCGACCCCGAAGTCGTCGCAGCGGCGAAGGGCTTCGCAAAACCCCTTCCGAGCGCGGAGCTGCGGAAGGAGCGCTCCCTGTTTCGTCGGCTTGTCGGCCGCGAAGCGGTGTTCAACGCGCTTGCGAAGTTCGTTGAATCCCGAGATGTGAGGCCGTATCTGCCATGAGCGAAGACCCCCTGACCCGCCTGCGAGCGCTGGCCGTTGCTCGCTTCGGTGCGCGCGCTGAAACGCTGAAAGACGACGAGGACCTCTACGAAGGTCTCGGCATCGACAGCCTGGCCGCGCTCGACCTGCTTTCGCGACTCGAAGAGGCGTTCCGCGTCGAGATTCCAGACTACGAATTGCAAGGCGTGTCGACGCTGCGCGGGCTCGCCGACCTCGTCGCCCGGCGGTCACGTTGAGCGCCGTGTTCGTGCCGCGGCACGAACATCTCGGCAGCTTGCTGCGCGAGGCCATGGAGATGTTTGCGCCCGCCACGGCGCTGGTCGAGTCCGATCGGCGCCGGGAGGTCGCTCGGCGGACCTTTCGGGACGTCCAGCGCGACGCCGAAGCCATCGCGGCGCGGATGTCGGCGGCCGGCGTGGGCCCTGGCGGCCGGGTCGCCATCATCGCCTCCAACCAGTCGGCCTGGTTGCTCACGGCGGTCGCGACGTTCTGGGTGGGTGCCGTCCTCGTCCCCATCGACCCGAAGTTGTCGTTGGCGGACCACCGGGATCTGTTGGGTCGGACGTGCGTGGACCTGCTCGTCATCGATCACGGGCTGCTCCTCCGCGGCGACCCTGGCGTGGCGCGGACGTGGGTGCTCGGCGCGCCCGGTCCCATGGCCGGAGCGGAGCCCTTCGAGTCGTGGGGGGAGGGCCGGTTCGAGCCCGTTCCCCGCCGGCCCGAAGACCCCGCTACCATCGTGTTCAGCTCGGGGACGGGGGGACCGCCCAAAGGGGCGGTCTTGCCCCACCGGGCCTACTTGAGCCAGCTGACGGCCCTGCTTGAACGCCATCCCATGGCTGTCGGCCAGGTGTGGTTCTCGATTCTGCCGACGCACCACGCGATCGACTTCCTTGCCGGCTTCATCGGTCCATGGGTGTGCGGTGCGACGGTCGTGCACCAGCGTGCGCTGCGTCCGGACACGCTTCGTGCAACGATGGCCCGGTACCAGCCGACCCACATGGCGCTGGTGCCGATGGTGCTTGCTGCTCTCCGCAAGGGCGTCGAGGAGGCCCTCGATGCGCGCTCCGCCACCGAGCGGCGGGCGGTCGATGTCCTGCTTTCGACCTACGACGCACTGAGCCCCAAGCGGGCGAATCCGGCGTTGGGTCGACGGCTGTTCCCTCCCGTTCATGCCGTCTTCGGCGGCCGGATTGAAGTGCTGTTTTGCGGAGGATCCTGGACGCCTCCGGACGACGTCGAGTTTTTCGCGCGTTTCGGGATTCCGACCCTCATCGGCTACGGGTTGACGGAGGCGACGACGGTCGTGACGTTGGCCGACGCTTCGCCGGTTCGGTCGCGGACGGTGGGCAAGCCGGTGCGCGGTGTCGAGGTGAGCCTGCATGAACCCGATTCGGGGGGTGTCGGCGAGGTCGTCGTTCGCGGGCCGACGCTCATGTCGGGCTATTTGGACGACCCTGAGGCCACGGCGGCGATGATTCGGGACGGCGCCCTGCACACCGGCGACCTTGGGCGCTTCGATGCGTCGGGCCACCTCGTGCTCGTCGGCCGCATCAAGGACCTGATCGTGACCGCGGGCGGAAAAAATGTGGCGCCATCAGACGTGGAGGTCGCCTTTCACGGAATTTCCGCCGAGGAATGTGCAGTCGTGGCGATGAACGCCACGTTTGGGGAGCGGAACCTCGCCTCGGATGCCCTTGTCCTCGTCGTCCGGCCGCTCGCCGACCGCGCTGTGGACCTTGTGGACCTCGCGGAGCGAAACCGTGGGCTCCCTGTGCATCGTCGGGTCGGCGGCTGGCTGGAGTGGGGCCGCGTGTTCCCGCGGACCACGACGATGAAGCTGCGCCGCGGCGAGCTGATGGAGGCCCTCCGGAGTGGGGCCACGATGTCCGATGTGAGGGCGTTGTGAAGCGGGCCCATCTCATCGTCAACCCGGCGGCGGGCGGCGGGCGTGCGGCCCGGCGCGCGGACGGTGCCGCGGAGGCGCTGCGCGGCGTGGGCTACGAGGTGGTCGTCGCGTACACAGGGGGTCCCGGCGATGCGACGCGTCTGGCTGCGGAGGCCGACACCGACGTGGTGGTCGCGGCCGGGGGCGACGGGACGCTACACGAAGTGGTCAACGGACTCGTGAGGCCGAATGCGCCAGCGTTGGCGGTTTGGCCCGTCGGTACTGGCAATTCGTTTGGGCGCGACTACGGCCTGCACACGTTGGAGGGCGCGCTCGGCGCCTTGACACGCCGCGCGCCCAAACGAATTGACCTGCTCCGGTTGGAGGCGGACGAAGGGAACCGGTACAGCCTCAACCTCGTGGGCCTGGGTTTTGCGGCCGATGCGGGCGCGACGACGAATCGCTCATTCAAGGCGCTCGGAGCGCTTGGATACATCGCCGCTGTGGCCGTAGAAGTGGCTCGACTACACACCTTCTCGCTGAAGATCCGCGTCGACGGGGGCAACTGGTCGGAATCGACGCCGCTGATGTGGTCGGCCTGCAACAGCCGATACACCGGCGGGACGATGAAGATGGCGCCGAATGCCGACGCAGCTGACGGGGAAATGGACCTCATCGCCCTCGCGCCGATGGGGCGCCTCAGTTTCCTCATGGCTTTCCCCAAGATTTTCAGCGGAACCCATCTGAACTTGCCGACGGTGGCCACCTCGCGGGCCCGGCGAGTGGAGTTTGGCTTCGACGGCCCGGTCCCAACGATGATCGATGGCGAGGCCCTCCCGCTCACGTTGCGCGCCATCGAAGTCGTGCCACTGGCCGTGGCGGTGCTGACATGATGCGGCGGTTGTGGCGCGCCATTCGCTCCGTGGTCCTCTGGACCGTCGGGGCGCTGTGGATGGCGCCGATGATGGCCTTGATGACCGTACTCGGTTGGGCGCTCGGACCGCGAGCGATCGACGGATTGTCCCGCGTCTATTGTCGCGGTCAGGTCGCGCTGACGGGGAGCCGCTGGCGCGCGGTGGTCGACCCCGCCGTCGACCCGAATGCGACCTACCTTTTCGTACAAAACCACGTGAATTTGCTCGACCATGTGACGATGTACGACGCCACGCCCCATTTCAAGCAGGGCGTAGAGCTCGAAGCGCATTTCAGAATCCCGTTCTACGGCTGGTTCATGCGCTCACGCGGTACGATTCCGGTCCGGCCGGGTGGGGGTCGGGAGTTTGCGGAACGAGTGCAGTCAGAAGTCGCGAAAGGCAACAGCATCCTGGCCTTTCCGGAAGGCACCCGCACGCGGACCGGGGCCGTCGGCCCCTTTCGCAAGGGGATGTTTCGCGTCGCGCGCGATGCGGGCGTGGCGGTGGTCCCGGTGGCGGTCAGAGGGATGTTCGACGTCAACCGGCCAAATTCGTGGCACCTCAATCCCGGGGACGTGACGGTGTACGTCTTGGCGCCAGTGCCGACGGAGGGGGTCTCGGACGCTAGCCTGCAGGCCTTGGCCGACGACGTGCGGGCGAGGATCGTCCAGCGGCTGGAGGCCCCGTGAGCGACGGCCGGGTGGAACGCGCGGCGGCGGCCAGAGAAGCGCGACGCGAACAGATCCTGGACGCGGCTCGTGTCGTGTTTGCCGCGCGAGGCTACCACGGGACCGGCGTCAGCGAGCTTGTGGCGGCCTGCGGCGTCGCGCGCGGAACCTTCTACCAGTACTTTCCGTCGAAGGAAGCCGTCTTCCACGCGCTACTCGACGTGTTGCTTGCTCGGCTCGGGGCCGCGCTCGTGCCGGTCGACCGGCGCCCTGGAGCCGCCCCGGTCTCGGTCCAACTCCGCGCCATCGTGTCGGGCCTCCTCGCGGTCATGGACGGCGACCGGGCGCTCACACGGGTCCTCTTCCGTGAGGCGCTGGCGTCGGACGGCGCCGCCGATGCCCGTATGGCCCATTTTCACCGCGACCTCGCCGCGTGGGTTCGGCACGCGCTCGCGCTTGGTGTGGCTGACGGGATTCTGCGGCCGATCGACCGCGACGTCGTCGCTGACTGCATCGTTGGCACCCTGCGGGGCGTGATCGTCGCGCGCATCGTCGACGCGGCCGAGCCCTTGGACGTGGACCGCGTGGCCGATGCGGTCCTCGGCTATGCGTGGGAAGGGCTCTCCGCGCGGGGCGCGTGAGTCCGGCTCACACTCAGAGCCAGGTCTCCGTCGCCTCGGGACCGTACAGGCTCGGGATGCGGTGGGCGCGGTAGGCGAAGGTGCCGTCGCCCGCGGGGTCGGTCGCCGGAACGAAGATGGAGAGGTCCCAGACGACCTCGCCGTCGGCGTCCTGTTCGACAAGGCGGATGCTGACGGGGGCCCGGCCGAGGTCGAGGTTGTCCACGCCGTCGAGTCGTTCGACGAAGCCGTAGTCGATGAGCCTGCCGCCCGTCGTCGGGAGGTGGACCACGCTCCCCATGGCGCTAGAGAAGATGGGTCCGTCGGCGGGTTCCCAGGTGTTCAGGCGCTCAACGGTCCCCGCTTCCGGGTCGATGGCCAGCTCGATGATCTCAGTGTGGGGGTCGGGGTCGAGGATTTCGCTGGTAAAAGGGCTCGCCCGGACATTGCCGTTGTCGACCACGAGCCACGTGCCATCGGGGGTGAGGTGGGGCGCGTGTTGGTGGGAGGGCTGCAGCCAATTTGAGCCCGTGGGGGTGAGCACATGGTCCCTGGCGGGGCCCAGCCAGTTGACCTGCGGTGCGACGATCCAGGCGAGCTCGCCGCTGGCGCGGTCGATGGCGAAGAGCGCATCTTGGTTGCGGCTGCTCACGACGTACTGATCGGCGGCTTCGTCGAGCGCGATGGCGTTGGCGTGAATCCAGTCGAGCCCGTGGGTCCGCATCTCCAGGCTGCCGTACCCTACGCGGATGGGATCGAGCAGCGGCTCGAAAGGCAGGGTGCGAACCACGGCGCCAGCGCCGTCGACCTCGACGATCTGCTGGCGACTCACGAGGACGTCGGTCTGGCGGATGCTCTTGTCGTCGTAGGACCCCGCGTACTCGGCGGCGATCGTGGGGAGCATGTCGAGGGTGGCAAAGCCACCTTCGGGCAGCGGCAACACCTCGTGATGGAGGTGGCTTACGTCGTCCAAGGCCTGGACGGGGCCCGATTGCGCGCCGCCCCAACTCATCAGCTCGGCGCCGAAGCGGTCCATCTCGACGGTCGTTCCGGCGGTGAATCGGACCCCGAATACGGTGGCTCGATCGGGTCGCCACGAAAGCGCGGTGTGCGTTGGCGTCGGGCCGATGAGCCAACGGGGTCGACCGTCGGAACCGAGGGCGGCGATCCAACCGTCGAGGGAGTCAGAGGCCAGGGGCACGAGTGTCCAACCCGGCTCCATTCGGTCGGGCTCCGCGATGTCGAGCTGGACCTCGGGCCACCAGCCCTCCAGGGGGGGCGATTGCACCGACCACTCGTGGCGCAGCAGCACGGCGTCGGCGTCGTCCGCCAAGGTGAGGCGGACGGTCGCGACGCTGTCGGGGGGCAGGCCGAGAAGCGGTAGGGCGTGGGCGGTCGTCTGGGCCAAGAACTGAACGACGCGGTGGCCGTCCTCGTTGACGATCTCGAGGGTGGCCGCCGTCGGGACCGCGGAGTTCGCGTAGATTCGCCACGACAACGGCGCGCCCTCGGGGGGAGGGACGAGTACGGGTGCCGGGGCGGCCGTCGGATCGGACTCGGCCGTGGGTGCATTGGCACACGCCAATGCGAACAAGCGGGTCATGGCGTTCGCTAACGCCGGTCGTCCCGCGGACGCGCGTTAGGCGCGCCGGACCCGGGTGGCTGGATGTTCGAGGTAGTTTCCCGCGGGTTCCGGTCGGCCCGGCTCGCGCTTCAGGGAAAGGCAGAACTCACGGATGCTGCGCTCGAGCCAGCCCTCCGAGAGGTGCGGGCGAGCTTGTTGGAGGCCGACGTCGGCGTGAGCGTCGTCGCGGATTTCCTTGAGCGCGTGCGCGTCAGGAGCCTTGGCGAGATCGTCCCGATCAAGGGCCCGGGGGGGACCGACCTTCGGGTGACGCCTCAGGATTGGTTCATCAAGGCCTGCTACGACGAGCTCGTCGAGCTGATGGGCCCCTCGGGGCGGGCGCTGCGGCTGGACGGAAAGCCGACCGTGATTTTGCTCGTTGGCCTCCAAGGGTCGGGCAAGACGACCACGGCCGGCAAACTCGCCCGATGGTTGGCCTCCCAGGGCCGAAAGCCCCTGTTGGTCGCCGCCGACGTGCATCGCCCGGCCGCCGCGGACCAACTCGTCGTTCTCGGCCGCCGAATCCAGGTCCCGGTTTTCTCGATCAAGGGCATGAACGCGCTTCAGTTGGCGACCATGGGCGTCGCGCAGGCGCGCAACGTGGGTCGCGATGTCGTGATCATCGACACGGCGGGCCGCCTCGCGATCGATGGACCGCTGATGGAAGAGGTTCGGTCGATCCGCAACGCGGTGGACCCGCACGAGACCTTGTTCGTGACCGACGCCATGATCGGCCAGGACGCTGTGGCGACTGCGGCCGAGTTCGATCGTCAGCTCGACTTCACGGGCTTCGTGATGACGAAGCTCGACGGCGACGCCCGCGGTGGCGCGGCCTTGTCGATCAAGGCCGTCACCGGCAAGCCGATCCTGTTCCTCGGACAGGGGGAGTCGCTCGACAAGCTCGAAGCCTTCCGTCCCGAAGGACTTGCTCAGCGGATCTTGGGCTTCGGTGACGTCGTCGGCCTGATGGCCGACTTCGAAAAGCACGTCGACCCCAAACAGGCAGAGAACGACGCCGAAAAGATGCTTCGCGGCGACTTCTCCTACGATGACTTCGTGGGGCAGCTGCGGACGATCAAGAAGATGGGCTCGATCCGCGACCTGCTCGGCCGTCTGCCTGGCATGTCGCAGCTCGTCGAGCAGGCGGGGGCGGCCCTCGACGATGGCGAGTTGGATCGGGTCATGACGGTCGTCGACTCGATGACCCCCCAGGAGCGGCACCGCCCGGACGTGTTGAACCCTGGCCGGATGGTGCGCATCGCTCGCGGCTGTGGGCGGTCTGTGCAGAATGTGCAGGAACTGCACAAGCGCTTTCTCGATGCCCGCAAGATGATGAGGGAGATGGGGGGGCTGATGAAGGACCCCTCGAAGATGCTGAAGCTGCAGCAGCAGATGGCGCGGGGCATTCCGCCGGGCGCGGCTGCGGCGGAAGCGCCTCGGGCCATCATGGGCAAAGACGAAAAGGAGGCGCGCCGAAAGAAGGCCAAAGACGCCCGCAAAGCCCGTAAGAAGAATCGGCGCTGACATGCGCATCGGCGTTCGGGCGCCCAACCACCTGGGCGACGCGCTGATGGCGATGCCAACGATTCGTGGGCTGACGACGCTCGGACCCGTCGAAGTTCGCGGACCCGCATTCCTGCCCACGATTTACCGCGACCTCGACGTGACCTATGGGAAGCCTGGGCGCTGGGGCGGCGTGGATGCCGTGGTTCTGTTGGCCCCGTCGTTGCGCGCAGGCCTCGAGGCCATTGGGGTCCCCCGCCGTGTCGGGTGGCCGACGGACTTGCGCCGGCCCCTGCTCACCGACGTCGTGGATGCCCGCGGACACCGGCGGGAGGCGATGGCCGCGCTTGGGCGCGTGCTTGGAGCCGAGCCGGTCGGGGCGCCGACCTTTACGTTGCGCGCGGGCGAGACGGGGCCCGATGTGCCCGAAGGCCACCTCGGGCTGAATCCTGTGGTCAAGGGCGACTCGACTCGAGCGTGGGGGCGCTTGTCGGAGGTGGCTGAGCGTTGGGCGGGGCCGGTTGTCGCCTACGCCGGGCCAGGGGAGGGCGAACGGCTCACGGCACCGGCGCGGGCCCTGCGCTGTGTGGGGACGGATCTCGTGGCCTTCGCGGCCGCCCTGCAACGATGTACGGTGTTCCTCAGCAACGACGCCGGCGCCGCCCACTTTGCCGCCGCCTGCGGCGTGCCCACGGTCGTCGTGTTCACCTCGACGTCTCCTGAAACCACGGGCCCGCTTGGGGCCGTGCCCGTGTTCGGCGTCGGACCGCCTTGCCGGCCATGCCTGAAGCGTTCGTGCAGCGTCGGCCTCGGTTGCCACGACATCGAGGTGGACGCTGTCTTGGCCGCTGTCCAACGCGCCGTTCCAGGGCGGATAGTCCACGCAGGGGGAGGGCGGATGGAGCCCACCGAGGCGGGTCGCTAGAATGGCCGAACGCGTGGCCATTCTGCGGAAGTCGAGTCTGGGGGACGTCGTCCTGGTCGGCTCGATCACGGATGCGCTGCCGGGTGCGGTGACCGTCGTCACCCACCCCCGGTATGCCGAAGTGGCCGCCAAGATGCGCGGCGTGGACCGGGTATTGCCCTGGCCCGACGGGGTTCCCGACTGGGATGTGGACCGGATCGTCGACCTTCAGGGAAATCCGGCTTCGCGATGGCTCCTGCGGTCCTTTCGCGGGCCCGTGAGCCGAATCCGCAAACGGCCTGTGCTTCGCCGGTTGTCCGTCATGTGGGGAATTGGGCCGGGTCGCCCAAGTGTGCCGGAATTGTACGGCGAAGCTGCAGGTGTTCAGCCCGCTGAGCGACCCTGGTTGGACGTGCCGGATCGGCCGCGAGACACCTTGCTCGTGGCGCCGGGTGCGTCTTGGGCCCCCAAGCGTTGGCACGCCAATGGTTTCGCGATGGTGGCGGCTGGATGGGACGGCCCCGTGGTCGTCGTAGGCAGCGCTGGCGAACGTGTGCTCGTCGAACAGGTCGCGGCCACGGTTCCCGGAGCCCGCGCCGTGGCCGGAGATGGGTTTTCCTGGGCGTGGGAACTGCTCGCGCGCACGCGCGTCGCCGTCGTCAACGATTCGGGGTGGATGCACCTCGCGGGGGCGACGGGAGCCAAGGTCGTCGCCCTGTTCGGGCCCACATCGCCCCGCGACGGCTTTGCCGTGTACCCCGGGGCCGTGATTGAGCGATCCGTCCACTGCCGACCGTGTGCGCTCCACCGGGTGGCCACGTGCAAGACGGGCACGCTGGCCTGCCAAGATCACGATCCCCAGGCCGTCATCGACGCCATGAACCGATGCGCTGGCTCGTCCTGACCGACGACGCCCTGCCGTCGCCCGGTGGGGTGGCGGTGTGGACGGCGTCGGTGGTGCGGGGCCTTTGCGAAGCCGGCGACGAGGTCGTCGTGGTGGCTCGCGAGCGAGGCGGTCTGGAACCTGGCGTTCGCGGGGCCTGGGGGCCTCGCTTTCGGCGATGGGGTGGCCTGTGGGCGTGGGCGCGCGCTTGGGACGTGAGCTGTGACCGCGTTTTGGCGACCACGTGGCGGATGGCGTGGCCGGCGGTAGCGCGCGGCGTTCCGGTCGACGTCGTGTTTCATGGGTCCGATCTGACGAATCCGTCCGCGGAGATGATGCCTGTGGTCCAACGCGCCCGCTGCTGGGCGGTGAGCCGGTACCTCGCAGACTGCGCTGCCAAACGCGGATTGGCGGCCGGCGTTCTTCCCGCCCCCGTCGACCCGGTTCCGGGCGGCGACCCGAATGGGCCCTGGCTCCTCGCGGGTCGCGCGGTCCCGTTGAAGGGCGGCGACGCATTCGTGGCCATGTGTGCCGCGGCCGGGCAGACGGGTTGGGTCGTGGGTGACGGCCCGGCCCTCGCGGGCTGGGAGGCCCAAGCCCGAGCCATGGGTGCCGACGTCCGCTTTTTTGGACATCGACGGCCCTCCGAACTGGCTGCATTGCGCGTGTCGTGCAGCGCCGCCTTCCTGCTTGCGCGCCAAGGACCCCACGGCGTGGGGACCGAGGGCCTGGGCCTGGCCCTCGTGGAGGGGGCCGCCGCGGGGTTGGCTACCGTCGGCAGCGCCGTCGGGGGCATCCCGGAGGCCGTTGGCCCCGGCCTCGTGCTGGCCTCTCCCGAAGACGCCGAGGCGAGCGTGCGCGCGTTCCGGGAGTGGTGGCACCGCGGGCGGGGGGGGGAAGCGCGCACCTGGGCGGCCGGCCAGCACGGGCGTCTGCGGACCGTTGCGTGGCTTCGGACCGACCACGGGACCGAACGGAATCCTGACGCAGCACCTGGACGGGCAGTCTATCGTGGTCCAGACGAAGCTCGCAGGGAGGTCTGATGGCGACCCTTTGGCTGGTGATTCTCGCCTGTGGTGGGGCGAGTCCTGTGACGATTTCGGAGCCGCCGGCGGCGGAGAGCGACCCGCCGCCCATCGGCACGACGACAGACGTGACTCTGACGACCGGCGACACGGGGACGACGGGATCCGGCGGAGGGACCACAGACGTCACGCCATCGATCGGGGGGGGTTTCCCCTATTTCGCCTTCGACTGTTCGCTGCCGCTGGACCCGGGCCCGTTTGAGCATGGAACCCTGTCGGGGACGGGCTCGAACGAGGACATCGCGCTGGACATGGACGGCTTCCTCCTGGCGGCCGATTGGTCGAGCAACCTGATTCGGTACACCTACGAAGGGGATGGCCAACTTTGGGGCACGTCCTTCGGGGATCCGACGGGTCTGGAACTTCTGCCCGACGGCGACCTCGCCGTTGCGGACCGGCTCCAGAGCCGCGTCGTGATTCGCGACTACCAGACGGGCGGAATCGAAGTGCTCGCCACGGACATCACCTGGCCAAATGGGCTCGAAGTGGCGCCGGATGGCAGTATCTTCGTCACCGACAGCTACGCCGCGAGCGTCTATCGCATCGACCGGAAGACGGGGGAAATACAGGTCCTTGCCAGCGACATTCCCAGTGCCGACGGTCTGTCCTTCAATGAGACCTACGACGCATTGTACGTCGGCACGATGATTGGCCCCGAGATCCTCAAAATTCCAATTCACGCGGTTGGCGACTACGGTCCCACCGAGGTCGTCCCCATGCCCGCGGACGTGCCTTGGGGCATCATCGACGGCATTCAGGTCGATCGGTGCGGAAACTTGCTGCTCGCGGATTTTTACGGTTCCGTTTGGCGGTTCAATCCGACGACCCAAGAAATCGACCAGGTTTTCCATAATGTGGCGACGACGGTTCCTGCCCTCCGATTTGGCACAGGTCTCGGGGAATGGTCCCACCTCAGCGTGTTCCTGAGCACGTACGGCGAGGCCATCGAGGTCAGGGTCGGCACCCCTGGAAAGGTCCGGTGGCCCAACGATACGCTCTGGGGTCCGTTCATTCCGGACTGAGATCGGCGCCTTGCTCAGCGGACGGTGAGCGTTGCGAGGGAGCCGTAGGGATTGACGACGCGCACCGAGCGATTCGCGGACCAGCCCGCGACGAATTCTTCTGCCGGTTCGAAAAGGACCATCTGCCACACGACGGTCCCGTTTTCGTCCACTTCATTGACGATGACGGCGTCCTTGCCGTAGCCGGCGTCAACGCTTGAAATGCCGCCGAGCCAAGACACGCTGCCCCACGTGCTGACATGGTGGCCGTCCGCAAGCAGTTCTACGCTGCCGCCGCGCTGGCTGAACAGACTCCCTTGGGGAGGGGCGTCCCAGCTTGTGACTACGCTGAAGGTGCCAGCCGCTTCGTTGACGTCCAACACGAGGACGCGGCTCGCGTTGTCCTCGTCGGGGACCGACGCTTCACCCGTCCAAGGGCTTGCCCGCCGATTTCCGTTGTCGAAAACCAGGAGTTGTCCGCTGTCTGCCCATCGTGCGCCATGAGGGTGGTAGGGCCACTCGAAGGATGGGTCGAGGGGCTGAAGGCGCAGGGCATCGAGGTCGTCTGGCCAATTTTCGGGCGGTGCGAGAATCCAATTTGCGGCCCGCGTGACGGGGTCGATTTCGACGACCGCATCTTGGTGGCGGACGCTGACAAGCCAGCCCCCGTCGGCGTCGTGTACGTCGACGGCGTTGGCACGACCCCAGTCGTAGGTCCCGTCGTCCCGGACAAACAGGCTGTCGTAGCCGATTCGGTACGGTGTCAGTGCATCGAGGACGGACCACTCGCCGACGGTGACGCCAGACATGTCGAAGGCGACGAGGATGTCGTCGGCGACGATGCCGCCGGCGCGGATGCCGGGGTCATCGTAGGAGGTGGGCAACGACGGGACGTCGACGTGCTTCGTGCTCAGCGCGACGGCCGTGCCATCGTCGAGCAGGGCAACGCTGTCGTGGAGGTCTTGATCGGCGACTACGGCGGTGCCGAGGCTGCCCCGGTCGGCCGACGTCCACGCGGCCACTTCGCGACCGGCGAGGTCCCAGCGCGCGACCGTTCCCGTACGTAGTCCGAAGAACTCGCCATCCCCGGTTGGCACGGCGTCCATCACGTCTTCGTCGAAGGTCCGCATCCAGACGATTTCGCCAAAGGCGTCGATCAGCAGCAACATCTCGGCGCCGGGAAAGGTCCCTGCGCGTCCGGCGCCGATCAGTGTGAAGCCGTCGGACCTCGCCTCCGTCACGTGGAGCGAGATGGCCACGTCCGGGGCCTCCCCGGGGAGGGGCGGCGTGGTGTGGCTGAGGACGGCCGGCTTCCCGACAGTGCCGTCCTCGAAGTGGGGGACCACCTCGATCTCCGTGCTGCGATCTGCGCGGAGCAGCGCGATCGGCACCTCGTGAAACGCGGCGACCGCAGCGAAGGCGATTTCGATTTCGGGTTGACCAACTTCTCGGAGCGTGACCACAAGCTGCCCGGGCGCTGTCAATTCAGCGCGCAACAGCCCAGTCAACGGGGCGCGTGGATCGGCCTCGACGAGCGTCGGCGGCGTCAGGAAGTCGTGACCTACCCCAGTCGTCCCGGAATCGGTCGCGGGCGTGCACGCGAGCGCGAGCAACATCATGGGACCACCACCACCGCGGCGCCGCGGCGGGCATCCGCGGCTCCCAAGGATCCGCCGCCGGAGCGCTCAACCGCGTGAACACCCCCGAAGTACATCGACGGGGCGTCGAAGCGGGTGGCGTGGGGGGCGCGGGCCGCCAGCCAGTCTTGCTGGATGGGGGTCCGCCCCGGTGCCTCATAGAAAATGTGCCCCGCGTCGACGTGGGCTCGGGGGGCGGCGACGGCGTCGGTCAAGCGATGTCCTTCGGCGAGCCGCATGAGTACCTGGGCGATGGCGCTGCGAATTCGTTTGGAACCGCCAGAGCCCAAGATCGTGGTCGCGTCCCCGCGTATCCAGGCCGTAGGGCCCATCATCGTCGGCAACAAGGAGCCCGGTGCAGCGCGATGGAAGCCTTCGGGGTTGATGTCTTCCTCACCCAGGAAATTGTTGAGGTGGACACCCCAATCTGGCAGAACGTGGCCGCAGCCCTCGCCGTTGGACGTCGTCATCGCCGCGAACTGCCCGTCGCTGTCGACGACGGAAATGTGGGTCGTATTGCCGGCAATCCGCGGCTCGGGACGATGGGGCAGGGCGGCGAGCATGGCCAGGAGGTCCGGGTCGCGCCAGGCGTCCAGCCTACCCGAGCTTCGCGCGCCCGCCTGGGCGTTGAGCGCTGCCACTTCGGCGACCAGTTGCTCGGTGCTGCCGGGTGCCGCCCCGTGCCAGCCCAGCCCGCGAAGGGCCATGAGGGCGGTCAGGACGAGGGACCCGCACGGAAGCGGGGAGGGGACTGTGACGACGGTGGTGTTGCCCCAGGGGACTTCGAGCGCTGCGTGCCAAACGGGGCGCCAGGTGCGGAGGTCGTGGTCGGTGACGAGGCCACCAGCGGCTGCGCCGGCCGTCGCGAGGATGGCTTCGCGCCAGGGGCCCACGAGGGTGCCTTCGGGGTCGGCCGCGAGGCGCACCAACAGGTCGGCCAGGCCAGGATTGTCGAGCAGGGTGCCCACCTGGGGCGGGCCGCCCGCGTACCCGAACATGCGGCGGGTGCCCGGCGACCAGTCCGCGATCGGCGCGATCACGGCGAGCATGCGGGAAATGGCTTCCGTGAGCGCAACGCCTTTGCGGGCGGCCTCGATGGCGGGCGCGAGTACCCGGGCGAGCGGCAGATGGCCCTCGGTGCGCCATGCGGTCACCAGGCCGGGAAGGAGGCCGGGGATTGCGACGCTGCCGCGCCCAACGAAAAAGGACTGGCGGGTGACGCCGAAATCGACCTCGACCGCCTGAAAGTCGAGTTGAGTGGCAGCATGGAGGCCTGCCCCTGGAACGGCTGAGAAGGCGTCGAGGACCCGCCAGCGGCCAGGCGCGCCACAAAGCAGCACGCCACCCCCACCTGCGCTCGTCAGGCAGGGTTCGGCGATGAACGACGTTGCGACGCCAGCGACGACGGCATCGACCGCGTTGCCTCCTGCGCTCAGGACATCGGCGGCGGCCTGCGCGGTGGCGGGATGTCCAGCGGCGACGACGCCGCTCAGGACTCTGGCTCCGCGCCGATGTGCACGTGGATGTGGCTTGAGTGGTCGGGGGCGTGGCGAACTACCGCCGTCAGGCCCCAAGGGGCGCCCGGCGCAGGAAAAATGGCGTCCAGCGTGGCGCTGCCCATGCCGCGCTCGACCGAGAGCCAATGGCGGAGGGCGTCGATGTGGGCCTGGTCCAGAAGCAGGTATCGGACGTCGGGGTGGTCGAGCAGGGCCTGAATCAGGGTCCATGTGGCGTCGAGGTCCAACCGATCTGGCCCGACTTCGACGAATCCACCTTCGGGCTGGCCGCCGGCGCCAAGGAAGAGCCCGACGTCAGCGTCGCGACCTTCGTGGTGGGTCTTGTGGCCTTCGAGCGGCCCTCCGCCGGGCGAGCTGAGGTCGCCGACGACGACGGGGTCGGCGTCGGGGAATCTGGCCGCCACCAAGCGAGAGGCGTTTTGCAGGGCCTGAACGAGGCCGGGGGAACCCCAGGCGCGGTCGGGGCTGAGCACGTGGAGCACGCCGGCCTCTGGCGCCAACGCGACCCACTCGGCTGGTGCCGCCATGGCGGCCATCGCGATCCAACTCAGCAACCGAGCTCCAAGCCGGCCGGGCTATTCCGTGAACGGCCTCAGGCACAGCCCGCCGGCCTGCTACCAGGGCTCCAGCGCGGCAACGCGCTCCGCATTTCGCTGTTCCGCTTCTCTGGTACGTCGAAGGGCACGGGAGAGAAGGTCGTACGACTCGCAGCCCGACACGCTGAGTTCCTGGCCGAAGACGAAGAAGGGCACTGCTTGCAGGCCCATCCGCAGGTTGAGATCGAGGACGGCGCGGTGGGCACGGCGCGCTTCGGCGTCGTCCAACCGTTTGCGGACGTCGGAGACTCCGTTGCGCGCGCCAATGTCGGCGAGCAGATCCGGGTCGGCGATGTCGGCGGCGTCGTCGAAATTCGCTCGGTAGAGGTCCACCAACAGGCCGTGCCTTTGGGGCCGGCGGACGTGCCCATCTGTACGAGGTGGTGGGCTGCTTGGGTCGGCCAGAGGTGGCGTTGGCGGGTGAGGTCGAGCTTCAGGCCGTCTTCGGCTGCGAGGGCATGAATCGGGGCAAAGACCGCTTGGGGTTCTCTCCCATGTCGTTTGCGGAGCGCGGCGTAGAGGTGGGTGCCCTCCCGGCCGAGTGTGGGCCTCAGTTGGTAGGGGCGGTGATTGATCTGCACGTCGCCATCGACATCGGCGAGGCGTTTGAGACGGACCAAGCCGATGTAGGACCAGGGGCAGGTGATGTCGAGCCAGATGTCGACGCGCATGGGCCGCCGTAACCCGTTCTAGCAGCCCGCCGCGAAGCAGCGGTTAAAGAGGGATTGGCGGGTCGTGCCGCGCTGGTGCCGGCCCCGGTCTTCAAAACCGGTCGGGACACACCGAAGGGTGGCGTCCGGTGGGTTCGATTCCCATGACCTGCCGCCAATCATCCCTCGTGCACGACGGCCTCGATTCGGTGGCCGTCAAAATCCACGACAAACGCCGCATAGTAACCTGGCCCATAGTTCTCGCGAATCCCTGGCGGGCCGTCGTCAAGGGCGCCAGCGCCGAGGGCCGCTTGGTGAAAACTCTGGACCGAGGCCCGGTCGGGCGCGCGGAAGGCGAGATGGAAGGCGCGAGAAGCGCCGGCGCAGCGTTCGCGCGGCACGACCAGGGCGAAGGGCGCCTCGCCGGTGAAGCCCGGCGGTCCGTAGCCGGCGGCTCTTGGCGTCAGCCAGAGCCTGACGAGGCCAAGCGGGGCCAGCGCGGCGTCGTAGAGCGCAACCGACGCGTCCAGGTTTGCGACACCGAGCGAGAGGTGGTCGAAGACCCCGGATCCTTCGATCGACGTCATCGCTTGACCACGTGACCCGAAATTTGAATCATCGACCCACCATAGGCCACCGGCGGGTCGAACTTCACATCGGTGCGCCCGTCCAGCCCTTCCCACAGTCGGATGCCGCGCCCGAGCACGAGCGGGAGGACCGTGAGGCAGAACGTATCGACGACGCCGGCCTCGAAGCCTTGGCGGACGAGGTCGCCGCCATCCAAGTAGACGTCCTTGCCCTTGGCCGCGCCTTTGGCTTGCGCGATCATCGCTTGAATCGGGCCGCTGACTGCTACGGCGTGCCCGCCCCCGGGCGCGGGAGGCAGGGGGTGGTGGGTGGCCACGAGGACCGTGCGATCGCCGTACCACCACGCGTCGTGGTCGAGGAGGACCTGGTAGGTGCGTCGGCCCATGAGCAGTACGCCAATGGCGTCGAGGAACGCCGTGAAACCGAGGCCGCCGGCGGGCGCGTGGAGGTCGGGGGTGAACTCGGAGAGGAAGTCGAGGTTGTGCTCGGGACCGGCGATGTGTCCGTCGAGCGAGCAACCAAGGTACACTCTCACGCGCGACATGGGCCTCTCTACCGCGCCCCTACGACCGGCGGCGGTGAGAGGAGGCGGCGGGGAGAGGACGTCGTCCCTTTGCCACATCCTGTCATGCCGACGCCAGACCTCAGGCTAGGCTGGGCGTGCGAGGAAGCTTCGGTGAGTTGGCTACTGTTCGTCGTGGCGTGCGGTCCCACGCCATCCCAGACCGTTCCCGACCCGCCGGATCCCCCGGACGCCACGGATCCCGCGCCGACGACGGACACCTCGGGTCCCATCCTGCCGCCTGGGGGGACCGATACTCCCACGGAGACGGGGACCCCGCCGCCGCCGACCGGGTACACCGCCGTGGATTGTGCCGCCCTGCCCGAGCCCACCTACCAAGACGTTCTCGATCTGCAGCCTGAAGAGGACTTTGATTTCGACGGCGACGGGTACATGGTCTACCAGTCGGGCAGCAATATTGCCGGCCTGAGTTTCTACGGGGATTTCAAGACGATTGCGACGAATGTTGCGTTCGATCCGTCCGGCGTCCAAGTCACCGCTTCCAATCAGATTCTCGTGGGGGCCCAGGATACAGGCACCATCAAGCTTGTTGACGCCGACGCGGGCACGAGCCAGGTCCTCATTGGCGGTCTGACCCAGCCGAATGGAATCGAAGTTGAGTCGACGGGCCGCGTGTATTTCACGGAATTCACCACGAATGGGCGGATCCGCTGGATCGATCCTGTGACGCTCGTGCAAGGCACGATCGACGACGACACCTACATGCCCAACGGTGTCGTGCTGTCGCTCGACGAGCAGACGTTGTACGTCGGCGGCAACGTGGGTGTGTCGGATGCGGCAATCCTCGCCTACCACCGGACGGGGCCGGACACATGGGACCCCGTTCCCACGCTGTTGTTCGATGGCGGGCCGGGTTCGGACTTCGACGCCGTCGAAGTCGACGAGTGCGGCAACATCTACACGATCGAGTACACGTTGGGTCGCCTGCTGCGCATCAGCCCCGATGGTAGTGAAGTGGTCGAGCTCGTCACCATCGATGCGGCCGGCTTCAACGAGTTCAACTCCATCCGCTGGGGCAATGGTATCGGCGGTTGGCGGCGCGACACGCTTTACGTCACGAATCGCCAGAATGTCTGGCAAATCCAGACCTACGTGCTTGGCAAGCGGCATCCGGCCACTCCGGCGGATTGGACCCTGCCGGTCGACTGATGCTCAGAAGCCGGTGTCCGCGGTGTCCCCGCAGTCCGGGACCCGGTCGGGGCGGGCCCATGCGCGTTGTCCGGGAGTCCCATCGATCCAGTGGGACAAGGTCGTTTCGACGGTGGCTGTAGCGCCGGTGTCGCCGACGTCCAACAAAGACGCGCGCCATTCTCGGAACTTGGCGTTGTTGCGTCCGTAGCCATCATGGGCGGCACAACGCGGAGAGAAACCACCCGGCGCCGGACCGTCCACCGGGTAGACGCTCGGATTTTTGGGCAGTCGGATGTCGTCCAAGGCGTCGAGGAAGGTCCGAACCAAGAGGGCGAAGCGTTCGGTCGTCACTTGGCCCTCGTAGGGACCGTCGCCGCCGTCAAGGATCCCGTCGACGGAGGGGACCCAGACACTGTCGATCTGGTCCTGGACGATGAAGAACGGCGTAGACAGGCTGTGGCTCAGGACGTGGCCGATGTCGGCGCAAATCCAGGAATTGTAAGGGTTGTTCGCGACGCAGCTGGCGTCGAGGCGAGCGGCATAGTGCCGCGGACCGTAAGTCTCCTCGGAAAGGGCCCCCTCACCCATCAGGCGGCGCAGGTGTTCTTCGATCGGGGCGAAGGTGGCCACGCGCCAGGGGTCGAAGGCGCCGTGGACCCCTGGGCTGACGGCGCCGAAGGTCGCCAGCCGGACGTCCGCAGCAGGGGATGCCGCGCGGACGCTGACGGCCACGTCGTCGACCGCCTGTGTGGCGCCCATGCCGCCGGCAGAACCGCCGGCGAGGAGGAAGGTCGTGATGGACGCGGCCGGCGGCAAGGCGGAAAGCTCTGGGCGCCGGTTCGTCGCGAGCAATTCGGCGACCACGGCGTCGAGAATCGAGCGGCCCTCCCATCGAATCGTGTAGTCGCTCGCTTGCCCTGTGTCGGAGGTGTCTCGCAGCAGGACCGGGGCTCCTCGACTGCCCGACCAGACGTCGGAGCTGCAGTAATGGACGTAGACCGCCGTCCACGTGGAGAACGTGTTGGCAGCGGAGCTGCTGAGCAGGCCAGCGAGCGGCAACGTGGCGGGGGCGCCGACGTTGCTCATGTCGCGGCGGTCATAGGCGTCGATGCCGTCGCACCAGCGGTCGCGGCAGGTACCGAAGGAGTTGCAGTGGCTTCCGCCTTCCAAGTAGACAACCCAGCGATCGGACCCGGGCCGGATGTAGTAGACGGCGCCCGACCCGTCGTTGCAAACGGCGTTCGGCGCCGCGTTCAGGTCGACGTCCACGCGCGAAAAGATCCCGAGTTCTCCACCCCCGAAGGTGTCGGATACCTCACAGTCGAAGGCGGGTCCCGTCATGGGTTCCCTGGACAGGCCGGGTGAAGGTGGCTGTCCGGGCGTGCCGGTGTCTTCGGGGGGGGGAGCCGGGGCGTCGGGTGGGCTCGCAAGGACGGGGGCGTCCGGATCCGCTTTGGAAGGAGGCGACGATGGGGGTGTCTGCGCAGGGACGCAAGCCAGCAGGCCGGCGACCAAGGGCCACATCATGGGCCGCAGTCCGGGACGTCGTCGGCCAGCGTCAGGCCCCGTGCCGTTTCCCCGACCAGGAAGGCACCCCACAACGAGGCTAGTGACGCGTCCCCGTCCAGGGTGGGGACGGTGTAGTCGTAGAACAGGTTGGCGTTCTTTGGGTAGCCGTCGTGTTCCATACAACGGGGGACGTAGAACCCGACGGGCCTCCCGCCGTCCACATAGGCGGACGGCGTGTCTGGGCTCGTGATGTCATCCCAGTGGAGGGTGAGGTCCCGCACCTGTTCGGCCCAGGAGTCGCCCTGGATCTGCCCCGCGAGGGGTCCATCGCCGCCGTCGACCGCATCGTCGAGGTTTCCGAGCCAGACCGGGTCGAGTTGATCTTGGATGACGAAGAACGGCGTCGAGACGGCGTGGGTCAAAACGTGAATCGGGTCGCCACACCACCAGCCGTCGTCGGGATGGTTGGCGATGCATGTCGCGTCGATCTGCGAATTGTACTTGGCGGGGGACAGAGCGTCTTCCGCCAGCGATTTCATGCCCCATTGGCCCTGGATGGCGTCAATGAGCGTGTCCGGGGCGTCGAGCGGTCCCCACGGGTCCGTCGACGCTTGGAGGCCCTGGCCGAGACCAGCGACGACGCCAAGGGTGACGTCCGCCGAGGGGGCCGTCGCCAAGACGCGCTCCGCGACCGCGTCCCCGTTCCAAATCGTGCCGACGCCGCCAGCGGACCCACCGGCGAACACGAAGCGACCGATATCGGTAGCAGGCGGCATCTCTGACAGCTCGGCACGACGCGTGGGCGCAAACAACTCGTTGAGGACGCCGTGCAGGATGTCGTTTCCGTTGAAGTAAATCGTGTAGTCGCCTTCCCCGGTCGGGCTGCCCGTGTCTTGGAGCTCGACCGGTTCCTCTGTGTGGCCAGACCACAAGTCGGAGCTGCAGTAATGAACGTAGACGCGCGTCCAGCCGAAAAAGGGGTTGGCGGGTTGGTCGCCGAAGACTCCGGCGAGCCCCTTGTTCGCGGGCGCGCCGACAGAAGACATGTCCGTGTGGTCGTAGGGGTCGAGTCCGTCACACCAGCGCGCAACGCAGGTGGCGTGGTTCTTACAAAGGCTGCCACCGTCGAGGTACACGAGCCAGTCGTTGCCCCCTGGGATGACGTAGTAGAGGCCAGGGCTGCCGTCGTTGCACCTGGCCAGGGGGTGCTCAGCGAGGTCGACGAAGACCGCGCTCAGCGTGCCGTTGTCTGCGGACCAGGGCGCGTCCGTGGTGCAGTCGGCGAAGGCCGGGCCCGTCAGTGGCGGCGGGCCTTCCTCGGGCGGGTCGCCCGTGGTTGGTGTGTCCGTCGGCGTCGGCGGGTCGCCGGTGGTGGAGGCGATGGGGGGTTCGCTCGTGGGTGCCGTGGTCGTGCCGGGAAGCGAGGCATCATCGCCGCCACACGCGATCCAGGCGAGAGCGATCATCCCGACTTGTTCCGGTAGAGACTCGGGTCGACGGCCGCCGTCATCTTCGCCGCGTCAAGCCGCCCACCGAGGAACGCGTTGACCTCCGTCGCAACCTGACCGGGGCTCGACACGCACTGCGCGTAGAAGACCTCGTGAATGGCGAAGTTGGGTGCGTTGCGGACCATACGGCGCACGCTGACGATGTGGTTGCGGTAGGCCTCTTTGAGCGTGTCGTTTTGGGTCGGGTCGTCGGCCTGGCGATGCTCGATCATCTTGTCCTGGCTCTTGAGGACCTCGTCGAGGTCGCGGCGCATGAACAGGACCTGGTAGAAGTTGTCGGGCGGCAGGTCCTTGAGCAGGAAGCTGATGACCTTGATGACCTTGCCGCGGGACTGGCGGATGTACGACTTGTCGGCCTCCTTCTCCAGGTCCTTGATGCGCTCGAGTTCGAAGTAGCCCTTTGGGTTGTCGATGTCGGCCGTCCGGATGCCGTCGGTGACGGTGCCGAGCCCACCAGCGTCCAGCATGCGCATCATCATCGACGTCCCTGAGCGCGGCAGGCCGGAGACGACGACGATGGGGTCGCCGTAGGTGGACTGGCGACGCCAGTTCTGAATCGCGGCGAACATGACACTCCCCTCGCTAGAAGGTAACGCCCATGGGTTTGGCGAGCGCAAAGCCGGCCAAAAGGGAGAGGGCGAAGAACCAGAGCAGAATGCCACCTTCGCCGTCGGGAAGCCAGTGCATGGGCTGGGCGGCCGTGGCGATGCGCAACTCTCGGAAGGACGAATCGCCCGGGAGGGCGGGCTCTCCCGGGTAGAGCCAGGCCTCGAGCGAGTCGGTGCGAAGCGGTGAGACCTTCCGGGCCTCCCCGCCGACACTCCAGACCTTGGTTTGGGTCTCGCTTCCTTGGCGGACCACCAGGGTGTGGTCGCCTGCGACGTCGCCGCGAAGGCGGAAGTAAGCGTGCCCGTCGGCGGTGCGAACGGGTGGGGCGTCGAGGGTGACGCCGTTGGGGACCTCGAGCTGGACGGACGAGGCGGGGCGACCGGAATCGAGTGCGACCTGCAGAACGACGGGCTCCCCTACGGGGGTCGGCGCGAACGCGTAGTGGCTGACGAGCTGGGTGATGAGCAACATCATCGGCGCCAACATGACGGCCATCGGCAGCAGGTTGTGCCCGACGTACACGGCATTGCGCCACAAGATCTTCAGCGTGGAACCAAGCACGATGCGCAGGTCTTCGGGGAAGAGCCGCACCTCGTAGAGATGCAGGGCGATGCGGTCTTTGGCCGCCGCAATGGCCTTCTGATTCGAGACGTACTTGTAGACGACCAACGCGATGACCGCGCCGACCAAGGGCCACAGGACGAGGTCGAACCACGGCCAACCGTGGCCGAAGGGCGCGAGCAGGACGTCGAAGACCGACGTGATGGGTCCGACGAGAAAGGTCATGGCGCCTACGAGATGTAGCCGAGGCCCTTGAGCTTGGCGCGGATGTCGTCGTCGCCCTTCATGTTCTCGAAGTGGAGCATCTCCTTCTCGAGGACGTGGGCGACGAACTCGTCCGTGGTCGCGTAGCCGGCGACGTCCGCGACCTTGGCGACCTTGTCGTACAGCGCGCGGTCCAGCTTGACCTTGGCTGAATTGCCCCAGAACATGAATCCCCCTCTTCGTTGGGTCTCTTCACCGAATGGTGATGGGTTGCCCAACATACTCGGCCGGCTTCGCCACGCCGAAGTGCTCCAATAACGTGGCAGTCAGGTCAGTGAGGTCGTGACCGGAGCCCTCGATGGGACGGTCGACGAGGAGCACACCGGGGACGACTTCCGGGTCCATGAGGTGGTTGCCCGACCATTTTTCGCGGTTCGGCTCGAACACGGCGCGGGTCACCATGCCAAGGGTCGATTCGTCGGAGTTGCCGAAACCGGCGTCGTACCCGACGACCAGATCCGGCGCTTCGGCAACGCGGGCGCCATGGTAGGCCTGTGCACGGGAAACCACGCGGCGAACGACGCGCGCCCCGGTCTCCGGTGCCAACACCCCTTCGAGGCCTGCGCGAATTTCGGCTTCGAGCGCACCCGCAGCGGCGGGATCGACGATGCCTTGGCCTTCGCGCCCGCGAATGTTGAGGTACAAGCCGTTGAAACCGACGCCATAGGCCTTCGTGCGGGACCAGTCGACGTCCGTGAGGGACCCCGTGGTTGCGCCATCCTTGAGGACGAGGAGCCCCGCGTCGCGCAGCCACGCGTTGAGGTGGAACTTCGTGTGAAAGGGCTGGAAGCCGTGGTCGGACATCACGATGATGCGCGTGTCGGCCGGCAGGCCCGCGCGGACGGTGCCGACGAGTTCGTCCACGTCTTCGTAGAAGTGGTCGATATTGCCGGCGTGGGCGGCCGCAGTGGCAGGGTCCATCGCCGGGTGGGGTGGGGCATCCGGGGTCTTGGGGTCGCCGTGGCGCCACATCATGTGACACTGCAGGTCGATGTCCGAGACGTACAGGAAGCCGAAGGAACCCGGCTTGAAGCCGTCGAGCGCGCGGTCGAGGACGCGTCGCGTGTCCTCTTGGACGAGCCCGACTTGTTTGAGGTACTCGTCGTCGGTGAACGTTCCGTCGCGCAGGGCGTTCGTGTCTTCGGGCATGCCCTGGGTGTAGTAGGGTCCGATTTCGTCGAGCAGGTCCGTTGCCCAGTCCGTCGGGCTCGTCAACGGCATGGCCGGGGCGGCTGGGCTGATGTTGACAGGGCTCGCGTAAATCTGGAAGCCTGGGCGGAGTTCCTTCGCGTAAAAGCGGACGATGCCTTCGATCGGCATGAGGCCGAAGGGGGCGGCGTCGTAGCTCACCGTCATCCACGGGCTCCACTCGCCTTCCCGGAGGACGGTGACGCCGTCGCCGGTTCGTACGGCCACCGTTTCGTGCTCGGGGTCCACGGAGAAACTCACTCGTGCCGTGAGGTAGTCGTCGTCGCGGGGTACCTGGCCGGGCTCGAGGTGGAGGACGTCGGGTGCGCCCTTCAGTGCGGTGTCCACGGTGTCGGGGATGCCGTCGAGGTCATAGTCGGCGACCTGGACACGGATGATGTCCCCTTTGGACGTCGACGGGACCGGTTGGTCCGTGAACAGCGTGTAGGTGCCGTAGCCGCCGCGAAGGTCGGGTGTGCCCATGCCACTGAGCACTTTCGCTTCGCTTTCGGGCACCGGGAAGTTTCCCGGAATGCGGTACACCTCGACCGGAACGCCGGCCTTGTGCAGGAGGTCCCAGAAGGGCGTTCCGCCTCGGTTGTTGCCCGCCTCGGGCACCGAGATCGGCAGGACATAGCCGAAGAGGCGAAACACGGTGGCCTCGCCTTCGGGGGCTGGCGTGGCCGACGCGATGGGGTGGTAGGTCGCCGGATCGCGATGGATGAAATCGAAGATGCCGTGACCGCCGGGGTCGACGCCGGTCACGAAGGTGGACCACGCGACGGGACTCTGGGGCGGGTTGGCCGTCCCGAGAGGCTGGAAGGCGCCCTCTCGCGCCATTTTCGCCAGATTGGGGACCCGGCCCTGGTCGATGAGGCGCTGGAGGATGACGGGGTCCATCCCGTCGACGCCGAGCACGAACATGCCGGGCTGGGCAAAGGCCGCTGCCGAGAGCCATGCCATCATGGGACCGCCAAGGCGCCGGGCGCGGCACCAGATTGGTCGAGGGTGGCCGGGTCGAGCCAGCCGCGAGCGACGGCTGGCTGCTCGGATGTGGGGAAAATCATGCCGCCCACCATGTGTGCGGGCGGCTTCTGGCCCAGGAGGCGAAGAATGGACGTCGGCATGTCGATGAGGCGCGGACGTTCGGTGGCCAGGGGCCGGTTGCTGAACAGCACACCGGGGACGATGTCGGGGTCGACGCAGTGGTCGCCGCTCCACGACTTCGTGTTGTCCTGGAAAACGGTGGCCGTGACCGCGCCGGTCGCGCACTCCCAGGAGTGGCGGTAGCCGCCTTCGTAGCCGACGAGCAGGTCGGGGGCGTCGAACCGTTCGGGGCCGTCCATCTCGGCCATTGCGGACACTACGCGACGGATGACGGGGCCTTCCCGCTCGGGGTCGCGCAGCGCGACGAGACGTTCGCGCAGTTCGGCGACCAGCGCGTCGTACTCGGCCCCCTCTTCGACGATGCCAGACTGTTCGCGGCCCTTGCGGTTGATGAACAGGCCCGTGAGGCCAAGGGCGAACGCTCGCGTCCTGGACCAGTCGACGTGCTCGAACCAATCGCCGGAAAGCACGTGGCCGTCGCGCAGGGCCAAGTACCCCTCCTGGAAGAGCCAGGAGTTGAGGTTTACGCCGCGACGGAAGTTCGTGAAGCCGTGGTCGGAGATGACGAGGAAGGCGGTGTCCTCGCGCTCGACTTCGTGCCACAGGCGTCCGATCATCCGGTCCATCGACTCGTAGACCTTCGCGACCTCGTCCTTGTGAGCCGTGATGTCCTTGCCGGCGTTCGCGGGGTGGGACGGGTCCAGGTAACGGTAGAACATGTGCTGGATGCGGTCGGTCGTGTCGAAGACCGTGCACACGAGGCCGCTACGGGTCTTTTCGATGGCGTCGAGCAGCATCTTCTCGCGCTCTTCGCCGACCAAGTAGGCGAAGTCGAGGAAGGCCGCTTCGTCGATCACGCGCTCGTTGAGCGCCCAGGTGTCTTCGGCGAGGCCGAGGGTGGCGTACGGCCCCTGCTTCTTGGCGAGGTAAATCGCGTAAACGTCGGGGTGGCTGATCGGCATCGCCGGATTCTCCGGATCGATGTGGATCGGCGTCATGTACAGGTTGACGTTGGGGTCCATCTCGTTGAGGTAGAACCTCGCGATTCCGTTGACCGAGATGCCGAGCCCCGGTTTGAAGGTGAGCTTGATCCAGGGCGAGTAGCGTCGCGGCACCAATTCAAAGGGCTCGGAGCCCTCGATTGCGACGGTGACGCCGGCCTTTCCGACGGTCAGCGTAAACGGCAGCGTCATGCGCCCGCCTGCTTTGAGCAGGGAGTTGTCGGGGCCGACGATGCGGCTGCGGATGACGTTGCCCTTGCGGCGCAGGAGCGTCTGTTCGCCTCCCGTGTAGGCTGGCCGGCCCTCCTTCTCCTCGGTCGTGAAGAACGCGAAGGTACCCTGCGATCCGCGGAGGTCCGGGACGCACATGCCCGAGAGGAGGAGGCCCCGGAACGCGTTCGGCGGAAAGGTGATGGGGACGCGCTGGACGATAGCCGGCACGTGACGCTCGCCGAGCGCCTTCCAGAAGGCCTCGCCCTTCTGGAGGAGCTTGATCTCTGGCTTGCCGAGCGGAATGACGTAGCGGCCGATGTTGAGGACCCGCTCGACCTTGCCGATGTCGGTCGACGAAATCAACGGCGCGCAGGTGCACGGGTCGCGCGTGATGAAGTCGTAGATGCCGTGGTGGCTCGCGTCGGTTCCGGTTGCGAACGTCGACCAGGCGACGGGCGACATGCTCGGGTTGGACGTCTGCAGGGCCCGGAAGGCACCTTTGTCCGCCAGGCGCTTGAAGTTGGGGAGGCGGCCCTCGGCCATGAAGCGGCTGGCGAGGCCAGGATCCATTCCGTCCATGCCGACGACGATGACGCGCTTGACCGCGGCATCCTTGTAGGGATTGCCAATTCGAATCGCGCGCCACAGGAGTGTGAAGGGGTAGGTCAGCAGGGTGAGGGCGACGATGGCAAGCGTCGTCAACAGCACCATGAATGAACCCGCGAGCGCGAAGCCCGCGCCGGGACCGATGTAGGCGAAGGCGACGGCGGGGAAGCTCAGGGCGGCCGCGACGGCGAACAGGCGGCCCCAAAGACGGCGGGTCAACGGACCTCCGGGCGCCGTGCTAACCCCAGTGTGCTGATTTGGGGTTGCCGATGTCTCGCTGGGTATGGGTGGTCGTGGCTGCGATGGCGTGTGGGGGAACGGACCCGGAGGCCGTCATCGGCGGGGTCGAGGCCTCCTTGGCGTCGTCCGACTACGCGGCAGCCGTCGCGGCGGCCGACGCCGCGTTGGCGGTTGGCGGCCTCGAACCGGCCGTCGCTTGGCGGCTGGAGTCCAAACGGCTCGAGGCCATTGCTCGGAGCGGCAAGGGGACGGACGCCTTGTCGACGCTCGATCGACTCGCTGCGGCCTACCCCGCCCAGGTCAAGGCGGGGAGCTATCTGGCCGCGGCGGAGCAGGTGAAGGCCGGCGGCGACGCGACTGGCGCCATCCACGTGCTCGACGGCGGCCTCAAGCGCTTTGCAGGCGATGCCGAGCTGACGGCCGCCGTGGAGGCGGCCAAGGCCGGTGGGTCGGATGAGGAGAACGCGGCGCTCGAGGCACTTGGCTACCTCGGCGATGTCGGCGGAGCCGAGGAAGCACCGGCCGGAAGCGCAGCGGAGGCGGCGCCGGCCGGTAGCGCACCTGCGGGCAGTGCCCCGGCCGCGGCGCACCCCTGATCGACGCGACCGGGCTGGCCCTCGCCATCGCGCTGGCGGTCGACTCCGTCGCGGTGGCGGCCGCGTTGGGCACGCGGCGTCCACCCGCCCGGGTCGCGGTAGAAGCAGCCGCTTGGTTCGGCGTCTTCCAAGGTGGGATGTGGGCCGTTGGCGCCACGGCGGGGACGCTCGTGTTGAGCGGCTGGGGCGGGCGCGGACGCGCCTTGGCGGCGGTCATATTGGTGGCCATTGGCGTGGCAGTTTGGCGTCGCGCCGGCACGGCGGTTGCGCCGCGCGCGCAGCGGCCGGCTCTCATTGCGGCGGCCTTTGCGACGAGTGTCGATGCCGCCTTTGCCGGCATTTCGGCGCCCACCTTGGCCCATGGGGGTCAGGGCCTCAGTTGGACGATCGGGTCGTTGACGTCGATCAGTACGTTGCTGGCCGTATTTTTGGGAGGGGCCGTGGGTAAGGGGATGGACGCGAGCGGGGAGCGAATGGCCGCGCTGGCCCTGTTCGGCGTTGCGGTCCACATCGCGCTTGGCTGAAGGCCAACGATCGGCCGCCGGACCGGATCTTCCGGGAGGCCGCGGCCACCTTATTTTTCTTTGAAGCCCCCTTGAAGGTTGGGATCGGGTCGTGTAGAGAGTTTTTCACGCGCTCCACCACCCCGGTGAAGCCCTTCCCCCCAGCCTCCCGGCGCCCCGTGACTTCCTTCCTCGACGGCATGGCCGCGATCCGTCCCGCGATCCGATCGATCGTTGGGCCGTGGGCCGCCGCTGGCGCGTCGCTGGCCTTCGCGGCAGGGCTGTTCGCCCTGCGCCCGGACCTCGCCCTCGTCGAGCATGTTGTCTTTGTGGGTGCCGACTACGCGCCGTCGGCCGAACTGCGCCACGCCTCGCAGGTTCGCAACGGGACCCGGATGTGGGAGATTTGGCCCCAGGCGGTCGCGAAGCGGGTCGAGGCGCATCCTTGGGTGGAGCGCGCCGAAGTCGCGCTCGTGTGGCCCAACACGCTGCTGATTCGCGTCAAAGAGCATGAGCCACTCGCGGTGTTGCACCACGGCGGAACTTGGTACGTCGACGCGAGTGGGGTCGTGTTCGCGGAGGCGGACCCGGACCACATGGACCTGCCCCACCTCACGGGGCTGACGCCGGACCTGGCGGAGTTGCACCCCGACCTGCCCGCGGTGGCGCTGGCCTCGGCCGTGGACCTCCTTCTCGCTCTGGAGGCCAAAGGTCTGGTCCATCCCGCCGACGTCAGCGAAATTCATTTTTCCCGGACGGCCGGGTGGACCGTGACCGTAGGTCCATCGCGCCTCCTGTTTGGACTCGGCGGCCGCGACCGTCAGCTCGACCACCTGGGGGCGCTGATGATGCGCAAGCCCGACCTCACGGCTCGGTCGACCGAGGTCGACCTCGCCCCGAGGCAACTCGCCGTGGTCCGCCCGCACCTTTCCTTCCGTCCCTTGTAAACCTCCCACCTTCCCGCATCCTCGGAGCCCTCCCATGATCGAACTCATCCACGACACCACGATTCCGCCCGGCGCCAAGATCAAGGTCATCGGGGTCGGGGGCGGTGGCGGCAACGCCATCAACACGATGATTCAGGCGGGCCTGACGGGCGTCGAGTTCATTGCGATGAATACGGACGGCCAGGACCTCGCCCGGAGCCTTGCGGGCAAGCGCTTCCAGTTGGGGGCGGGTCACACCAAGGGTCTGGGCGCTGGCGCGAATCCCGAAGTGGGCCGTGAAGCCGCGATCGAAGACCGCGAGCGCATCGAGACTGTGAGTCAGATCGCGCGTCACCGAAGCCGGATGGGCGAGCAGGGCGATGCGCTTTCCCGCCAACGGACGTCGCAGCGCAGCATCCTCGATCAGACGCTCGATACCGAACTTCATGGCCACTGCGAAGGACGGAAACCGAGGGCGCTCAGACTCAGCACGAAGCCGGCGTGATGGTGGAAGTCGGGCTTGCCGGGCGGGTGGGCGAGCGCCCAGTACGCATGGAGGCCACCTTCGGCTTCGAGCACGGCCGAGAGGGCGATACGCAGCGTGTCCGTTTTCGGCAAGGCGGCTTTGGGCAGCGTGGCGACGAGTTTCAGCAGATCCTCTTCACGTTCGAAGGCGATTTTCGGCGCGGGGCCATCGTAGGAGCTGGGCGCGCGCTGGCGCGTGTCAGCAAAGTCGTAGCAGGCCCATTGGCCGGAGGGCGAGAAATTGAATTCGCGGTAGCCGGTTTGCCCGGCCGCGCCGAGGAAGACTTCGCAGCAGGTGGTCTGCCACAGCGCATCGTGCGGGGCGGGTGCATGCGGTGTCGGCACGCGCAGGTCGAGGTTGAGGCCCTGCACGACATAGGCAAGCTGCAGACTGCCGTCACTGCCGAGGGTCAGGGTGGCTTCGATGCGTTGGTGAAAGCGTGCCGGGTTATCGTGATGCGCGGCGAGCTTGACGTGGACGGAACGGGTCATGCGTCAGCGTGCAGAAACAACTTTCTGACATTG